>ONZT01000004.1_pt1 | contig 266481 bp, 244 predicted proteins | sample 1671571 | NCBI WGS metagenome assembly ONZT01 (sample SAMN06348170, study PRJEB24527) | human gut metagenome | biome: human gut; feature: ankylosing spondylitis patient; material: feces | host: Homo sapiens | place: China | collected 2015-10
TAGGGAGGGGGGATTCGAAACACCCCTCCCTACCTCTGGCCCGCGCGGAGCGCAAAGCCATTTGACCAAAAGAGAAAACATCCCCCGCGCCACCAGCGCGAGAACCAGCTTAAAGAAAAAACCAGCTCTACCTCTGGCCCGCGCGGAGCGCAAGCCATTTGACCGAAAGAATAAAATCCGCCCCGCGCCGGCGCGCGCAGCCGCCACACCATTTTACGTCTTCACCCAAAATATAGCAGTTTGCGTTTTTAATGCACAAGCAACATCCGCAAACTGCATATCGCAAATATGCTATTTTGATAGGCACTATTTTTGAAAATTGCGATAAACGGAGGGACGAAAAGTGCTTTAGTCGCCTAAATTGCAACCTGATTGCAATTTAGGTGCAGGGAAGAGTATACACGGATTCTGCGTGAAATGCAAGACCAAAATGCAATCTTTTTGCATTTTTCTCAAAAGAATGACTCTTAAAACCTTTTTTGGAAGAAATTCGATTAAACCCATTGACAATATGGGTATGAGAGAATATAATGCAGACAACAAAACCACACGCCTTGTAGGTAAGTGGGGATCTCGGAAAGGAGGGTACTCAAATGACGCTGATTTGGAAAAGTCTTCTGCACGCCAACTTCCGCTGTGGGCGAATGTACAGCGCCCGGGCAGAGAAACAAACTCTGAGCCATAGCTGTACGGTACCCTCTATGCCGCGAATGTGCGAGCGAATGTGACGCCCGAGACAGACAAAAGGCTCTGAGCTGAGAACGATTTCTTTGCCTGGCAGACGAAAGGTGAAACTCCCCCCGCTGCCGGGCATTTTTATGAGTAAAAATAATACTTTGAGTACAGATAGAGAGGGAAAATACTATGTCTAACTATAAATTTGAGACCCTGCAGCTTCACGTTGGCCAGGAGCAGGCCGATCCCGCTACCGATTCCCGTGCTGTGCCTATCTACCAGACCACTTCCTATGTCTTCCGCAACAGCCAGCACGCCGCTGACCGCTTTGGTCTGGCCGACGCCGGCAACATCTATGGCCGTCTGACCAACTCCACCCAGGATGTGTTCGAGAAGCGCATTGCCGCTCTGGAAGGCGGCGTGGCTGCTCTGGCTACTGCCTCCGGCGCAGCTGCCATCACCTACACCATCGAGGCACTGGCTCAGGCCGGCGACCACATCGTGGCTCAGAAGACTATCTACGGCGGCAGCTACAACCTGCTGGAGCACACTCTGACCCAGTTCGGCGTCACCACCACCTTCGTGGACGCTCACGATCTGGAAGAGGTCGAGAACGCGATCCAGCCCAACACCAAGGCTGTCTACCTCGAGACTCTGGGCAACCCCAACAGTGATATTCCTGATATTGATGCCATCGCAGCCATCGCTCACAAGCATGGCCTGCCGCTGGTCATTGATAACACCTTCGGCACCCCGTACCTGATCCGTCCCATCGAGCACGGCGCTGACATCGTCGTCCACTCCGCTACCAAGTTCATCGGCGGCCACGGCACCACGCTGGGCGGCATCATCGTGGACAGCGGCAAGTTCGACTGGAAGGCCAGCGGCAAGTACGGCAACATCGCCGCTCCCAACCCCAGCTACCACGGCGTGTCCTTCGCTGACGCAGCCGGCCCCGCCGCTTTCGTCACCTACATCCGCGCCATCCTGCTGCGTGATACCGGCGCTGCCATCTCTCCGTTCAACGCCTTCCTGCTGCTGCAGGGTACCGAGACCCTGAGCCTGCGCATTGAGCGCCATGTGGAGAACACCAAGAAGGTCGTCGAGTTCCTGGCCAACCATCCCCAGGTCGAGAAGGTCAACCATCCCTCTCTGCCGGATCACCCCGACCACGCCCTGTATGAGAGGTACTTCCCCAACGGCGGTGCTTCCATCTTCACCTTCAACATCAGGGGCGGCCGTGAGGAAGCATTCAAGTTCATCGACAACCTGAAGGTCTTCTCTCTGCTGGCAAATGTGGCCGACGTCAAGAGCCTGGTCATCCATCCGGCGTCCACCACCCACAGCCAGCTGACCGATGAGGAGCTGGCCGAGCAGCAGATCTACCAGAACACCATCCGCCTGTCCATCGGCACCGAGCACATCGACGACATCATCGCCGACCTCGAGGCAGGCTTCGCAGCCGTCCGCGGCGAGTGATTCTCCGACACTTCCGTCCCCCGGAAGCATGAAAACGCTATTCTCTTCTCCATTCTCCTGAATTGCATAATATAGCAGTTTGCGTTTTTAATGCACAAGCAACATCCGCAAACTGCATATCGCAAATATGCCGGTTTGATAGGCACTATTTTTGAAAATTGCGATAGAAGCAGCCAGCCGCCCTGTTACCTTGCAGGGCGGCTGGCTTGCTGTTTGCGGAATGACCGTCTGGCTCAGTGCTCTGCCGCCTCAAAGACGCTGATCTGCTCCACGCTGGTGGCCTCCATCAGGCCGTGGTGTCGTCCAGCTCCTGCTGTACCAGCTCATCGCAGAAAACGCCGTCCAGCTCCCTGGCCGTCATGGGCTTGAGGGTGCCGGGGTTCAGCAGGGGAGCGGGCTTATTTTTCATATCGGCCCGCACATTGTACCATGCGGTGGACAGCTTCGATTCTTCCAGATAAAAGCGGAAAGCGAAGTCGTACGACTACCCGAAACCTGTGCGAGAGGGATGAACACCAGCCGCCCCCGGGGGCTGTACGCCGCCCCTGCCACGCAGCCGTAGAGAAAAAAGAGCATCACCGCCACTGCCGCCGCCAGAAGCAGCAGTCCCCGGTGGTGGAACGACCAAATGCGATGCCCGGGCCGCTGACGCCGCATACAAGACCCCTCCTTTTGTGGTTTGGGCCATCTTATGCCTGTCAGGGTGCGGCTGTGCGATTGTGCCGGGCCGAAGAGTGTGGTACACTATAGCCATCGAGATTTTTTGTGATACGGAGAAACTTTATGCTGACCATTACACTGCTGGGTACAGCGGCCACCATGCCCCTGCCCGACCGCGCCCTCACGGCGGCGGTGGCCGAATGCGGAGGACACAGCCTCCTGTTCGACTGCGGCGAGGGGACCCAGACCGCCGCCCGCCGGGCCGGAGTCAACCTGATGAAGATGGACGCCGTCTGCCTGACCCATTACCACGGCGACCATATCTTCGGCCTGCCGGGGCTGCTGCAGACGCTGGGCTGTCAGGGCCGCACCCGCCCGCTGGCGCTGTACGGGCCGAAGGGGCTCGGCGAAGTCTGGGCGGCACTGCGGGTGCTGACGGGGCCTCTGCCGTATCCGGTTTATGCTGAGGTGCTGGACGCCCCGGCAGCGCTCTGCGAAAAATTCGGCGGCTGGCCCCAGAGCGCGAAGCTCACGCCGGTGCCGACCCGCCATCGGGTCATCAGTCAGGGCTATCGGCTCGATCTGCCCCGGGCCGGACGGTTCTCACCCGAACAGGCGCGGGCGTTGGGCGTCCCGGTAAAGCAGTGGAAGACGCTCCAGCACGGCGAGAGTACCACGCTGGACGGTGGACGTGTCATCCGGCCGGAAGCCGTCCTCGGCCCGGCCCGGCAGGGGCTGAGCTTTGTCTTCTCGGGCGACACCGCCCCCTGTCCGGCATTGGAAAAGGCCGCAGCGGGTGCGGACCTTCTGCTCTGCGACTCCACCTATGCTCTGCCGGAGCAGGCCGCGCAGGCCAAACAGTACGGCCACAGCACCTTCGGGCAGAGCGCGGCCCTCGCCGCCAAGGCGGGCGCGAAGCGGCTCTGGCTCGTCCACTATTCGCCCATGATCACCGACCCGGAAGAAGAGCTGGACCAGGCGCAGAGCCTCTTCCCGGCGGCAGAGTGCGGCTATGACGGCAAGAGCATCACCCTGCAATATGAGGAGGCCGAAGAATGAACATCGTCCTGGAACCCGGCGCCTCCGCCCTGCTGGACGCGCTGCACCGGGCAGGTTTTGCGGCCTACGCCGTGGGCGGCTGTGTCCGGGACAGTCTGCTGGGCCTTGCGCCCCACGACTGGGACCTCTGCACCGCCGCCCGCCCGGAGCAGGTGATGGAGCTGTTCGGAGAAAAGCAGTGCATCCCCACCGGCTTGCAGCATGGTACCGTGACCGTGAAGCGGGACGGCAGGCTCTACGAGATCACCACCTTCCGCACCGAGGGCAGTTATTCCGATGGCCGCCACCCCGACAGCGTGGCCTTTGTACCCGACGTCCGGGAGGACCTGGCCCGGCGGGACTTCACCATCAACGCCATGGCCTACAGCGCCGAAGAGGGCTTGTGCGACCCCTTTGGCGGGCAGGAAGATCTGGCCCGGGGCGTGGTGCGTGCCGTCGGTGAGCCGCTGCGCCGCTTTGAAGAAGACGCTCTGCGCATCCTGCGTCTCTACCGCTTTGCGGCCCGGTTCGGTTTTGTGATCGACGAGGCCACCGAAGCGGCGGCGAAGCAGCTGGCCGCCCACCTCGACTGCGTGTCGGTGGAGCGCATCGAAGAAGAGCTGAACAAGCTTCTGTCTGCCCCGAAGCCGGGGGCGTATCTGGAGCCGGAAGTGCTGGCCTTCGTCCTGCCGGAACTGCCGCCCGACTACCTGTCGGAAGCCCGTGAGATCATAGATGCCCTTCCGGCAGGAGCAGAGGAAGTGACCACCCGTTGGGCGGCGCTGCTTCTGCCGCTGGGGGAGGATGGAACGCGGAAGGCGCTGAAACGCTTGAAATGCTCCAATGCTGTGATAGATGGAGTGGCAACGCTGGTGAAGGAGTGCGGGGCAGGAGTGCGGGGAGCTTTCTCTTCAGACACGGGCCGGGGCATTCCATCCCCCGCCCTATTGCCTTCGGCAACAGGGTCCCACCCTCCGGACGGTCCTCAGAGAAACTCCCCACCCTCCCGGCAGGCACTGAATTTACAAACCAAACGTCTTTTGGGGCGTTTGGAATTGCCTATGCTGGTCAGGTTGACTCGGCTTTGTGCCGCTCTTTACCCGGAACAGAAAGAAGAGTGGAAAGCCTTGCAAACCGAGGCTGAGACGCTGACCGCCCAAAGCGCCTGCTGCCGCGTCTCTCAGCTGGCCGTGAATGGCCGCGATCTGATGACGGCGGGCGTCGCGCCCGGGCCGGGCCTGCGCCGCGCGCTGGAAGCGCTGCTGGAAGAGGTCATCACCGGGCGGCTGCCCAACGAAAAAGCGGAACTTCTGGCCTTTGCGGCCAAATTTTCTGCGTCTTGACAAGAGAAAGAAGCTGCGGTAGTATTATACTACTATTTTAGTATGTTATAACGGAAGAGGAACAGAATGACAGAAACACAGAACACTTCCCGCCGCCCCGGGGCGCTCATCGCCATGAGCGGCGGTGTGGACAGCTCGGTGGCGGCATGGCTCATGCAGAGGGACGGTTTCGACTGCACCGGCGTCACCATGCGCCTCACCCGCAACGAGGCCGTGAACACCGAGGGTCTGCATACCTGCTGCTCGGAGCGGGACATTGAGGACGCCGCCGAGGTGGCCTATGCGATGGATATTCCCTACGAGGTGCTGGATTTTACGGCAGACTTTCAGGAAAAGATCATCGACAAATTCATCCGGGTCTACGAGGCCGGCGGTACGCCCAATCCCTGCATCGACTGCAACAAATATATGAAGTTCGATCACCTGCTTCGCTGGGCAGAAGCGCACGGACTGGATCATGTGGTCACGGGCCATTATGCCCGGGTGGAGCAGGACGAGGCCACGGGCCGCTGGTTGCTCAAAAAGGGTCTGGACGAGAACAAAGACCAGAGCTATGTGCTCTACAACCTCACGCAGGAGCAGCTGGCTCATGTCCGCCTGCCGCTGGGGGGTCTGCACAAGAGCGAAGTGCGCGCCATCGCCGAGCAGCAGCACTTCGTGAACGCTCGCAAGCACGACAGTCAGGACATCTGCTTCGTGCCGGACGGCGACTACGCCCGCTTTATGGAGGATTTCACCGGCAAGCACTACCCGGCGGGCGATTTCCTCGACGTCGGCGGCAGAAAGGTAGGCACCCACAGCGGCGCTGTGCGGTACACCATCGGCCAGCGGAAGGGCCTGGGCCTCGCCATGGGCGCACCGGTCTACGTCTGCGCCAAGGATATGCAGGCCAACACCGTCACGGTCGGCCCGGAGTCGGAGCTGTTCGATACCATCGTCTATGCGAACGAAGTGAACTGGATCGCCATCCCGGAGCTGAAAGGCCCCCTGCGGGTGACGGCCCGCACCCGTTATCATCAGACCGAACAGCCTGCCACCGTCTACCCGGCGGGGCCGGACAGCTTCCGTCTGGAATTTGACCAGCCTCAGCGCGCCCCCACCCCGGGGCAGGCCGTCGTGCTGTATCAGGGCGATGTCGTCCTCGGAGGCGGCACCATTACACAGGTGGCGAAGGGATAAGGGGGAGCGGCCCGGCCCTCTCAGGCGCTTCGCGCCAGAGCCGATTGCCTGACCGCTGCATTCTGGCTCTCCCTTTGGGAGAGCTGTCACCGAAGGTGACTGAGAGGGCAAGCCCGTGACTGTAAAAAGCAGAACCTAAAGGAGAAATGATATGCAAGACCAGTATTCCCGCACCCAGCTGCTGCTGGGCGCGGAAGCAATGACCAAACTGCACGATTCCCGCGTAGCCGTGTTCGGCGTGGGCGGCGTGGGCGGCTACACCGTCGAGGCGCTGGCCCGCAGCGGCGTGGGGGCTCTCGACCTGATCGACGACGACAAAGTCTGCCTCACCAACCTGAACCGCCAGATCATCGCCACCCACAAGACGGTGGGCAGGTTCAAGGTGGATGTGGCCGAAGAGCGCGTCCACGACATCGACCCCAACATCAAGGTCACCACCTACAAGACCTTCTTTGGCCCCGAGACGCAGGACAGCTTCGATTTCAGCCAGTTCGACTACGTGGTGGACGCCATCGACACTGTCACCGGTAAAATCGCGCTGGTCATGAAGTGCAAGGAGGCTGGCGTCCCCATCATCTGCTCCATGGGTGCAGGCAACAAGATGGACCCTACCCGCTTCGAGGTCACGGATATTTATAAGACTTCCGTCTGCCCGCTGGCCAAGGTCATGCGCACCGAGTGCCGCAAGCGCCGCATCAAGCACCTGAAAGTCGTTTACTCCAGGGAGCCTGTCATGACTCCCATCGAGGATGACTCCATCAGCTGCAAACACCACTGCATCTGCCCTCCGGGTACCCAGCGCAAGTGTACCATCCGCCGCTCTGTTCCCGGCTCGAACGCCTTTGTCCCGTCGGTCGTGGGCCTCATCATCGGCGGCGAGGTTGTGAAGGACCTCGTGGGCTTTGTCCCCATGAAGGGCTGATATTGTAAAAGCAAAAACCAGTGCATCAAAGATGCACTGGCTTTTTGTTATTCACGAGATAATCTTCTCTGCGCCAGCCCAAAGCCGACGGCACTTGCCGCAAAGACGGCGTAATAGCTGGCCAGCCGGTAGAACATCAGCAGGCTCATGGACGAAGCATCGGGGAGGAAGCTGCTGTACACCAGCAGGAAGGCCGTCTCCACCGAACCCATGCCCGCCACGTTGGGCAGGGCGTTGGAGACGAAAAGGGTCAGCGACGTGAGAAGCTGCACCTGCCAGAAGGCCAGTCCGGTATCCAGCCCCATGGACCGCAGCCCCATCCAGGGCAGGCAGAAGAGCAGGAACAGCTTGACGAGATGCACGCCCAGAATGGCGGCACAGCGGGGCTTGTCTGCCAGCAGATGGCGGCTCTCGGTGCTCAGGGTGTCCAGCTGCTGGAGCCAGCTTTCCCGGCGCTCGGCCCAGCGGCCCGTGTCGGGCAGAAAATGCAGCAGCCACCGGGCCAGACGCTGCACCACCGGCAGCGCGCAGAGGGCGATGAGCCCCACGATGACGCCTGCCACGACAGCGTAGGCCCCGGGCAGATACCGCAGCACGCCGTCGGAGTGAGCCGCCATCCAGGGGCGGCCCGCCAGAAGCAGCACGGTGGCGTAAAGCAGGACGGCTGTCTTGTGGAAGACGTATTGCAGGGTCATCAGCCCCACACCGGGGCCGACGTCCAGCCCGCGCCGGTGGAGATACCACGTCTGAAACGGCACCGACCCTGCGCCGAGGCCCACCACATTGCCGAAGGTCCCCATCCATGCGTTGTCGATGCCCTGCCGCAGCGGGAAATGGGGCAGACGGCTGCGGACGATGAGCCAGCTGGATACGCCCTCGAGAAGCGGGTAGCTCAGGCCCACGGCCAGTGCCAGCAGCCCCTGCCCGAAGGTGAGCCGGCTCAGCGCCTCGGAGATCTCGGCCCAGTGCTCCCGGAAGATGAACACCACGATGCCGGTCAGCAGGGCCAGAACGCCCAGCGAGAGCAGAGTCTTTCGGCGCGAAGGGGCGGGGGAGGCGGACGAACTCATGGGGGGACTCCTTTCGAAGTTCAACAAAAAACGGACTGGGATAAACTCTTAGGAGAGTATATCACAGTCCGGAGGTGTGTTTGTGAACAACTGCCAAATTTTTTGCCTCAATTTCGGCAGAGTGATAAAGAACGGGGAGCTTACTCGCCGGTGAGCTCCTTTACAGCCTGTTGTAAACTGTCGGAAAACGCCTGCTTGGAGTAATGGCTCTCGTAAAGCTCACGGCAGGCGGGACGCATGGCGGCAAGCTTTTCCGGGTGCTCGATGGCCCAGGCCAGCCGCTCGGCCAGCTTTTCGGGGTCGTCGTCCTCGTAGACGAAACCGTCCACGCCCTCGGTGATGAGCCCGGCGGTGCCGGTGTGCTCCGACACGATGGCGGGCTTGCCGAAGATGAGGCCCTCGGTGACGAAAGTAGGCATGGGGTCGTCGCGGGAGGCGCAGACGAGGCAGGTACACTGGGCCATCAGGCTCTTGATCTCGTCGCGGGTGAGCCGCTTGACGTAAAAGACGTTGTCGGGGCAGTCAGCGGTCAGGCTCCGCACGGCGTCCATCATCTCAGCCTCTGCGGCCTTGCCCACGAAGAGGAAGGATGCCTTCTTCATGGTCTCAGGCGGCAGCAGCCGGATGGCCTTGCAGAAGATGTCCTGGCCTTTCCGGTTCTCGAAGGAACCCACGGTGGCGAACAGAGGCCGCCCGCCCGCATAGCTCAAATCGTAGTGGGAGAACTTCTCGGCGGCGTAGTCCGGCAGGCCGTAGATGAGGGGCCGGATGTTGAACTCCGGCCGCACCGAGTGCATGGCGTTGGCGGCGTGGCTGCCGACGGAGTAGAGCCGGATATTTTTGCCCAGCTCTCTGGGGATCTGGTGGGCGATGTGGGGGTAGCCTGCAAAGGCATCGTGGAGCCACCAGAGCACCGGTACCCGCGCACCGCTCAGGGCGCGGACGGCCCGGGCCTCCACGACGGTGTTGGCCAGAACGAGGTCGGCGCAGAGGGCCAGCCCCCAGAGCAGGGGAGACTGGACACAGCCCTTGCGGGTGATGACGGTAGCTCCCGCCTCGAGGAAGAGCGGCATGGAGCCGCCGTCCTCAGGGCCGAGGACGACCACTTCGTAGCCCATGCTGCGCAGCACCGGCACGGCGCTCACCAGCACGATGGGCGCACCGGTCATGTCCAGCAGGTGGCTCATGATAAAGACGCGCTTCCCCTTTACAGACCAGACGTCTTCGGCGCAGATGTCCCGCTCATAGTGGGCCAGCGCCAGCGGGAGGCAGACGTGGCTGCGGCGGAACTTCGCCGCCAGCGTCAGCAGCTCGACGGGATTTTCCGGGTCGCGGGCTTCCGCCTGACAGCGGCGCAGCAGTTCCCGGGAGACGAGGGCGCAGCCCGGGCAGGCTGCAAAGCCCTGACTGTGGTAGAGGGTGGTGACGCCTGAATAGCCGAAGACGGCGTCGCTGGTGACGTAGTCTGCGCCGCTGCGCAGTGCGTCCGCAAAGCAGGAAAGGGCCGTGGGCATCAGGAAAAGGTCTTCCCTGACCAGAAGCACACCGACGGCGCTGCCGAGGGCTTCGGGGCGGAGGCTGTCCGTCAATAAAAATTTGCGGTGGAGCTGGTCCTGCAGGGAAGCTTTCAGGGAGGCGTTCCGCCCCGGCGCATAGACGCCGAGAAAAACTTCCTGGGTGTCGAGATATTCCTGTTTGGCGAGCTGAACCCGCTGCAGAGTGGTATAACTGCTGTACATCGTATCCTCCTCTCCGCAGGCAGGCTCAATGGCTGCGATGGAACAGCCCCAGCAGGCGGCGCAGGGGCAGCGTGAGTTTCCAGCTGCTGGAAGAGAGGATGTTTTCCAGCGAGCTCTCGTAGGCTTTGCTCCGGGCGCTCAGCTCGGCGTTGGCCTGATGCAGCTCAGAGAGATTCTTCTGCAGGGCCTCGATGGTCTGCTTCTGGTCAGCCGTAGTCTTTTCCAGCTGGTCGAGGTGCTTCTGCTCGCAGACGCGGGTCTTCTGGAAATACTGTACGCCCTCGAGAACGGCGGCGAACAATGGGTCGTCAGCCAGCGGCTCCAGCGGGAAGTAGCAGTAGCTCACGCCCAGCTCCATCCCGGCGGGGAAACGGTTCAGACCTTCCAGCATGAAATTCGGGTCGTCGTTGAGGAACAGGATGCCGTCGCCGTGGAGCGGCACACCGTTCACCGGGCGGCAGAGGATGCGGTCATCCGAGAAGACGAAATCAGTGATGCAGCAGGGCAGTTCGCCGGGGTCGAAACGGAGATTGAACGCGGTCTCCGGCAGCTCGAAGGTCGCTGTCACCATGCCGTTCAGCTCGTCGTATTCGTAGTCCGGGGCCTTGACGGTGTCTTTCTGGGAAAAGCCGAACCCGGCGTCATAGTAAAGCAGCGGCTGCACCAGAGCAGGCGAGTCGGTCTGCCTCTCTTTCTGGGGGTGGGCAGCATAGAAGGTCTGCAGCTGTTTTTCCAGCTCGAGGCAGCGCTGGGCCAGCCGCGAAGTGCCTTCGTCTGCAAGTTTGAGCTGTTGTTCAAGGTCCGCAATGCGGCTGCGCAGAGCCGCTTCAGGAGTTTCGTTCATCATTACCGGGGCCTCCTCCGATTTATCGCAAGGCGTACAACCCGCGCTGCAAGCCCATGCATCAAAAGTAACTATAGTCTGCCCTCAAAATGGCTGGATACCAAAGCGCAGGAATTTCAGTGTTTTGCCGCATAGCGGCGGGTCCTGCTCCGCTGCCGGGGCTTGTCCGCAGGCTTGCCGCCCCGAAGCTTCCGGCCAAGCTCTTTGCGGCGCATCAGAAGTTCGGTGACGGCGAAGATGGACACAAGCGAGAACACGAACTGCAGCAGCATCCCCTGCACCGGATGGTCAGCATACTTTGCAGCCATCAGATACCACGGGATGGCCGTCAGCTCCACAGTGTGGATGCAGAAGATGAAGAGCGAGCGCCGGCCCACCCACTCGATGGCATGGGAGATGGGGCCGTCCACTCGGCGCTGCCATTTCAAAAAGAGCCGGATGATGCCGTAGCCCACTGCGCCATCCAGCAGGATGCTCAGCGGCCCCATCGTCCACTCACCCAGCGAAACGCAGTCGGTGCTCTGGGTCAGCAAAACGCCCGCGACGACGCCCAGCGCGGACGCGATAAGTCCGGCTCTGGCTCTGCCGGAGAGGGGAGTTTCGAAAAGGCGGCGCTTCTTGGCCAGATAGCCGATGTAAAGGTAGGGCAGCGACACCATGCCCTGTGCGATGCAGAAAGGAGCCTCCCACACCAGCGTGACGCCCCAGCCAAGCAGGGTGACGCCGACGACTGCGGGGGTTATGTACCGCTCGGGGAAGATCTCGAGCAGCACGTCCAGAAGCACCCACGCCAGCATCAGAGCCACTAAGTACCACATGGGTCCGCAGGAGAAAAACTGCTGCCCGAAGTAAGTGGCCGTGTGGGGCAGGCCTAACAGGAAACCGCCTAAGACCTTGGCCGATTCTGAGATGGCGGCATCCCACGAGCCGAAAGCTGCGTGGTGAAGGAAAGCGTGGAGCACCGTGGTGGCCAGTGCAGTATAAAGGTAAGGCTTGAGCAGGGTCTTGAGCTGCTGCTCGATGCATTTGTGGATGGAGCGCTTGCGGAAGCCGTAGCCGCTGGCAATAAAAAAGGCAGCCATCAGCGCTTCGCGGTAAGCGAACAGCGCGAACGCGAAAGGGGTGACGTCGTTGGTGCCGAGGGGGTAAAGCTCTGCCGTGTGGGCAAAGACGATGGCCAGCATTCCGATGCCTTTCAGCAGGTCGAACATGCCAAGGCTGCTTACAGTGCGGGGCTTGGTGCCTTCCATGAAAAGGGTCCTCCTTGTGCGCCATTCGTCCCGGAGGCCCCGGAAGGCCGTGTTTTAGGCGCGATAAATAAAAATATGAAGCTCGGCGGGGAGCTTTTTTGCCAAATGATATAAACAGTATAATGCTTTTTGGGCTTGCTGTCAATTTGATAAGGACTCGACCTCCGGGTGAAGTTTCGTCCTGACGAAAAAAAGTGTATCACAGCTTTTCGCACATCGCAACAAAAGGAAAGAATTACATCTGCCTGCACAAATCGAATGCAAGCTCAAGTTGCATATTTGTGCAATTAAATCTTGCGTTTGTGCTCTGCTTGCGGTATACTGTTGCCATGAGGAGTCGTGCCAAAGTTTTCCTCGAAATGCCAGAGATTCGGAATGACTCTGGAAGGCAAATAAAAAATGCAGAGCTGAAAATTTGACAAAAAAGGAGAAAGACCGATGGCTGAATACATCAAAGTACCCGCAGGCGTATACGACATGGTGACCCGCTGCATGGAGCAGGAGTTCCCCGATCATGTGGCCATCCGCTATGTGGCCGAGGACGGCAAGACTGTCGTGGAGAAGAAGTATCGCGAGTATGCGCAGGACATCCGCCGGATGACGGCCTATCTCAAGGCCGAAGTGCCGGACATCAAGGGCCGGCGCATCGTTCTGCTGAGCCGGAACTGCTATGAATTCTGCGTGGCGTCCTTCGGCATCATCCTCGCCGGCGGCGTCCTCGTGACCCTGAACCAGAAAAAGACCTGGGATGAGCTGGAATATGAGCTGGGCCTCGTGGAGCCTGCCCTCATCCTGAACGACGGCATCGACTACGGCTGCCGCGCCGAGCTGGAAGCCGCCTACGGCCCGAAGCTCCGCCCCATGGACTGCTATAAGGATACTGCCCCCGGCGAGCTGACCAACTGCGTGGGCCACGACGATTTGATGATGCTGATGTTCACCTCCGGCACCACCGGCCGCAGCAAGGGCGTCATGCTCTCGGAGCGGAATATGTGCGCCAGCCTGCACACCTATTCGGAGGTGGCAGAGAACTGGATCACCGACCGCCTCCCGGCAGGCCAGAAGCTGCCGCTGAGCCATATGACTCTGCTGCCCCTCTTCCACATGGCCTGCTTCGTCTGCGTCATGTCCTACCCGCCTGCCGGATGGGCCCTGAACCTCTGCGGCGACATCCGCGACTTCTACCGCGACCTGGGCCTGATGCACAGCGATGTCATGGCCTCGGCCCCCATGCTGGTGGAGACCATCTACAATGACATGAAGCGTGGCCGCGTCAGCCGTCTGAACGGCCTGTGGGACCTGTGCTGCTCTTCCGCTGCCCTCGACCCCAGGATGCTGCTGGAGCTGGCCCAGAACGGCTTCGTCGTCAACCAGTGCTACGGTATGACCGAGACCTTCGGCGACGGCATCCTGAACTTTACGCAGGTCGAAAAGCACATGAGTGCCGTGGGCAAGCCCGACGACCACGTTCAGTATAAGCTGGACGAGACCGGCGAGATCTGCATCAAGGGCGACTGCGTGATGCTGGGCTACTACAAGGACCCCGAGGCCACGGCAGAGGTCATCGACGCCGACGGCTGGTTCCACACCGGCGACCTGGCCCGGATGGATGAGGAAGGCTTCTATTACATCACCGGCCGCAAGAAGAACCTCATCATCCTCGCCAGCGGCGAGAACGTCAGCCCCGAAGAGCTGGAAAAGAAGCTGGCCCTCTGCCCGGCCATCACCGAGTGCATCGTGAAGGAGAAGAGCCAAAAAATTTGTGCCGTCATCTACTGCCCTGAGGATAAGCAGGAAGAGGTCAGAGCCTTCGTCACCGAGGCCAACCGCAGCCTGCCGCTGTATAAGCGCATCAGTGCTGTGGAGTTCACCGCTGAGCCCCTGCCCCGCAACGCTCTGGGCAAGCTGCTGCGCAAATAAACAATAAAACAGCGAAAAAGGACACGCCGCGTAGTTGCATTTCTCTGTCGAAACAGGTATTATTACGTTGAGGCAGAAAATGTCAGCTGCCGGCGTTTCGCTGCAATAAAGAAAAACAGCAAGGAGCGACAAAAATGATAAATACTGTATATGAGCTCATCACGGACGTCATGGCGAAGCAGTACCCCGACCGGGTGGCGTTCCGCTATGTGGCCGCCGATGGCAAGACTGTGGTGGAAAAGACCTACGCTCAGTATGTGCAGGACATCCGCAGGGCCGTTACTTATTTTAAGGAGAATATCCCCGACATCAAGGGCAAGCGTGTCGGCATCATGAGCCGCAACTGCTATGAGTACGGTGTCAACAGCTTCGGCGCGATCCTCGCCGGGGCCGTCGTCGTGACCATCAACCAGAAAAAGACTTGGCCCGAGCTGGAATATGAGCTGGGCCTGGTCGAGCCTTCCCTCATCGTCAACGACGGCATCGACTATGGCTGCCGCCCCGACATCGAGGCCGCCTACGGCGATAAACTCCGCCCGATGGACGCCTTCAAGGACAGCGCGCCTGCAGAACTTGTTGACTGCGTGGGCCATGATGATTTGATCGTGCTGATGTTCACTTCCGGCACCACCGGCCGCAGCAAGGCCGTCATGCTCTCGGAGCGCAACTTTTTTACCACGGTGGAGTGCCAGGTCAAATTCGGCGACGCCATGCTGGACTATAAGCACGAGCATATACCCGAGGACAAAGACGACGTCCTGAGCAACTTCGCCATCCTGCCCCTGTTCCATCTGGGTACGTTCATCTGCCTCTTCGTTTGGGCCTGCAAGGGCTGGGCGCTGAACCTCTCCGCTGACATCCGCGACTTCTACCGCGACCTCGGCCTGATGCACAGCGATGCCATCGCTGTGGCTCCCATGCTGATGGAGGCCATCTACAAAGACGTCAAGCGGGGCCGCCGCGCCCGCCTGAACGGCATCTGGAACCCCTGCGGCTCCTCTGCCATGTTTGACGGCGCCATGCTGGCCGAGCTGGCACAGCAGGGCATGATGATCACTCAGGTGTACGGCATGACCGAGACCTGCGGCGACGGCATCATCAACTACGAGCAGGACGAAAAGCACATCCGCGCCGTGGGCAAGCCCGACGACCACGCCGAGTACAAGCTGGACGAGACGGGCGAAATCTGCATCCGCGGCGGCTGCGTCATGCTGGGCTATTACAAGGACCCCGAGGCCACCGCGGAAGTCCTCGACGCCGACGGCTGGTTCCACACCGGAGACCTGGCCCGTGTGGACGAGGACGGCTTCTATTACATCACCGGACGCAAGAAGAATATCATCATCCTCGACAACGGCGAGAACGTCAGCCCCGAAGAACTGGAAAATCTGCTGTCCAAGTGCGAGGCCGTCAAGGAATGCATCGTCAGGGAGAAGGGCAAGAAGATCTGTGCCGTCATCTACTGCGGCGAGGCCGACCAGCAGACCGTCCGCGATTTCATCACCGAGACCAACCGCACCCTGCCGCTCTACAAGCGGATGAGCGCCGTGGAGTTCAGCACCGAGCCTCTGCCCCGCACCGGCACCGGCAAGCTGCTGCGCAAGTAAGAATAAACCGGGCAGGCTGCGGAATACTGGAAAAGAGCCGCAGCCGCCTTTAATGGAACTACGAAAGGAAGATCTAAGCTATGGAAAGAACCGAGATCGTGTCCCAGATCCTTGCAATTCTGGAAGATGTTGCAGAGATTTCCCCCGAGGATGTCAACGAGAACAGCGTCCTGATGGACGATCTGGACCTGTCGTCCATGGAGATCCTGACCGTCGTCGCCGACCTGGAGGAGACTTTCGGCCTGCGCATCCCCGAAAAGGAGCTGCGCAACTTCGTCACCATCAGCGATCTGGCCGACTATCTGGCCGCACACGCGGGGGAATAAGGAATGGATGCCGAACAGCGCTCTGTTTTTCAAGGTATCGTCTACTATTACCGCGAAAACATGGTCAACTGCCGCTATCAGGTCACGCTGAAAGATGCCATGGACGGTGCGCTTTTGCAGCAGGCTCTGGATGCGGCCCGGGCAAAGGCACCCTACTATTTCCAGAAGCCGGTGTGGGAGAAAAAGCTGCTCCACCTCGAGCCGTCGGACGCCCCCTGCCCGGTGCGGCAGGGCAGCGCAAAGCCCGAATTTCCGGACGAGAACGGCTTTACGGTTGCCCTGAGCTATGAGGGGAAAGTCGTCTACTTCGACTGGTTCCACTTCCTGGCCGATGGCCGGGGCATGGCACCCTTCATGACCATGGTGCTGCAGTTCTACTGCAACCTGCGGTACGGCACGGCTTTCGAGGGCCGGACCCTTGAGACGGACCCTGCCTACGACATCGAGGACATCCTTGCAAAGTACCCCGAGAGTCAGGTGGCCAACGATATGCAGCGCCCCGTGGTGCAGACCTTTGAAGAAACGCCCACCTGCTGCCGCATCCGGCTGGAAAAGGCGGGGCTTGTGGACGCCGCCCTCCGCTGCGGCGTCAAGCCTTTCAGTACCCTCATGGCCCTGCTCTGTAAGGCGGTGCAGGCGTATCTGGATAAGGACGAGGTGCTCTACAGCTACTCGACAGACGCCCGCGACGCGCTGGGTGCGCCGAACGCCCTCTACAACTGCGTGGCCTCCTTCCAGCGCAAGCTGCCGCTGACGGCAGATGCCCCGCTGGCCGAAGTGGCCGTGGGCGTGGACGCTGACCTGAAAGAGAACCTTTCCGCTGAGCGAAAACTGTTCCGTATCGCGGAGCAGATGGGCTGGGTCTACCGGGTCTACCAGCAGAAAGCCAGCCTCAGCATCAAAAAGCGCATCTTCCAGATGGGCGAGTACATCAGCGGCTTCCCGGCGGACTTCTGGGTGAGCTATCTGGGCGACCCCTTCGCCCCGTCCAGCCCGGAGCTGACCCGGTACATCGAGGACTTCCAGACCTGGGTGCCGGCGGACGGCGCTTCCATCGGTCTGGAATGCACCAGCCTGCATGGCATCATCACCCTCTGCGTCAAGAACAAGGTGCCGCGCCCCGGCTTTGCCGAGGCTCTGCGCGCCGCGTTCGAGGCCGAAGGCATCAAGGTGCTGGAAGCCGCAGAGCTGGGCGCAGACAATACATAAGATCAAACCTCTCCGTCACGCCTACGGCGTGACGGAGAGGTTTTCTGTCTTTTTATCCAAAACGTAATTTTTACATCAAATTTTCATGCGTCATACTTTTACGAAAAAATCGCCTGAAAAGCCGATTTTTCCCTTGCGTCCAACAGTTTGCCGTGGTAGGATAGGTCGAATGCGAACGAAACACACTGGGAAATGGACAAAAGTGAGGAAAATCGTATGGAAAAAAATAAGAACAGCGGCTCGGCACTGGCAAGAAAGATGGCGGTGTCTCTGGTTTGCGGTCTGGCGGCAGGCTTTGCCTTTATGATGCTGCGCGAAAAGCTCGTGGCTTCCGGCAACAGCGGCATCTGGCAGACCATCAACGACCTGCTCTTCCAGGACATCACCACAGAGGGCGCGGAACGTGCGCTCGGCCTCTTCTACATCATCGGCCAGCTCTTCATCAAAGCACTGCAGCTGGTCATCATCCCGATGGTCTTCACCTCCATCGCGCTGGCCATCGGCAGCATTGCCGATACCCGCACCATGGGCCGCATCTCGGCCAAGACCCTCTTCTGGTTCCTGCTCTGCTCCTTTATGGCGCTGGCACTGGCCGGATGCGTGGGCTACGCCACCTATTCCATGGGCCTCTTCAACGCTCATATCGAGGGCCTCACCGGGGCCACCGGCTCCACCGGCTCCAACCCCCTGAACGTGGTGCTCAACGTCATCCCCTCCAACATCGTCACTGCCTTTGGCAGCAACGGCGCAGTGCTCTCCTCGGTGTTCCTGGCCGTGGCCGTGGGCCTGAGCATGAACGTGCTGGGCGAGAGCCGCACGGCTACCCTGCGCCGCCTGCTGGGCGAGGTGAACGACGTGGTGGTGGTCTTCCTGAACTTCGTCGTCACAAACTTCGCGCCCTTTGCAGTCTTCGTGCTGCTGACCCGCACCTTCGCCATCTACGGCATTGATTATCTCAAGCCCGCTCTGGTGTATGTGGTGGTCACGGTGGTCCTGCTCTTCGTCTTCCTGCTGGTGGCCTATCCTCTGGTGGTGGCGCTGGGCGCAAAGCAGAACCCCATCACCTTCATTAAGAAGATCGCCAACGTGGCCGTCTTCGGCTTCTCCACCTCTTCCAGCGCAGCCACTCTCCCCCTGAACATCAAGGTCTGCACCGAGGATTTCGGCGTCGATGAGTCCATCGCCTCCTTCGTCCTGCCTCTGGGCATGACCATCAACATGGACGGCACCGCCATCATGCAGGTGGTGGCCACCGTCTTCATCGCAGGCTGCGCCGGTTACACCGTTACTCCCGCCCAGCTGGTCGTGGTCGCCCTGCTGGCTCTGCTGGCCTCGGTGGGGACGCCTGCCGCCCCCGGCGCAGGAGCCGTCATCCTCTTCACCATCCTGTCCGGTGCGGGCTTCGTGAATGACAGCGCCCTGCTGGCCTACTCCCTCATCCTCGCCATCAACCGCCCCATCGAGATGCTCGTCACCTCCCTGAATGTTGTGGGCGACGCTGTGGCCAGCATCTGCGTGGCCAAGAGCGAGGGTCTGCTGAACGAGGAAAAGTTCAACGCATAATTGACCTGTAACATACAAAAGCGCCTCTCCGTTTTACCGGAGGGGCGCTTTTTGCGCAGCAGAAGTCTTCTTTTTTACAGACGGCCCAAAGCCGCCGCCGGGGTTTTACGCCGATTTTGCGTCCGCATGGTTTCGTGGCGGGCGGCTGCGGCGGTAGAATAAGGCCGTTCCCGATAAATCGAAAAAGAGAAAAGGAGCCATGAGGCTCATGGAAAGAGAGGACTTTCGCATGAAAGAGAATAAAATGTCCCGCCGCAGCTTTTTGAAGGCCGGTGCCTTTGCATCCGCCGCCGGTATGCTGGCCGCAGCGCCTGCCGCTGCCAACGCCGCTGCCCCCAATGCCGCCAACGCAGCAGAGGAAGAGAACGGACTGCTGGGCGTGTTCGGCGGCAAACCCAAGTATGTTTTCCTCTTCATCGGTGACGGCATGGGTACGGCCCAGATACAGTCCGCCCGATTCTATAAAGGTACTGTGGAGAACAACGGCGCTGTCGTCGAGGGCGAGCTGAGCTTCACCCAGTTCCCCGAGGTGGGCAGTGTGACCACCTACGACAGCACTTCTTTCTGCCCCGACTCCGCTTCCACTGCCACTTCCATCGCCACCGGCCACAAGACCGAGAGCGGCGTCATCAATATGTGTCCCTGGACCCGCGATGTGCCCTATGAGACCATCGCCGAGAAGCTCCACGCCCAGAAGAACTACAAGGTGGGCGTCGTCTCCTCCGTCAACATCGACCACGCCACCCCCGCCGCCTTCTATGCACATCAGAAGACCCGCAAGAACTACTACGCCATCGGCAAGGAGCTGGCCGTCTCCGGCTTCGAGTATTTCGCCGGCGGCGAGTTCCAGAAGGTGAACGGCGACGGCACCGGCCCCAACAACCACGAGATCGCCGCCCAGAACGGCTACAACGTCGTCACCCGTCAGGCAGACGCCGCCGCCCTCAAGGCCGGTGCAGGCAAGACCCTCATCATCGCCGAGGCTCTGGCCGACGGCAAGTCCATGAACTACGCTATGGACGCCGCCGCAGGCGAGTGGCAGCTGACCGACTACGTCAGGAAGGGCATCGAGCTGCTGGACAACAAGAAGGGCTTCTTCCTGATGACCGAGTCCGGCAAGATCGACTGGGCCTGCCACGCCAACGATGCCGCCGCTTCCATCCACGATGTGCTGGAGATGAGCAACGCCGTGCAGGCCGCTGTGGACTTCTACAACGCCCACCCCAACGACACCCTCATCCTCGTCACCGCAGACCACGAGACGGGCGGCATGGCCATCGGCTACAAGACCACCAACTACGACACCTTCCTGACCAACCTCACCCACCAGAAGATGTCTTACGCCAAGTTCGACTCCACCTATGTCGAGGGCTACATCGCCAACAAGACTCCCTTCGAGGCCGCCATGGCCGACGTGAAGGCAAACTTCGGCCTGACCCTGCCCACCGACCCCGATGCTGCCAGTGCAGGCAAGCTGCTGCTGACCAACTACGAGGTGGAGAATCTGCGCAAAGCCTACGAGCGGACGCTGGAAGTCGGCGCTGCCTCCCAGAAGGAGATGAGCCAGCAGGATTATGAGCTCTACGGCACCTACATCCCCTTCAGCATGGCCATCTGCCACACCATCAACCACAAGTCCGGCATGGACCACACCACCTATGCCCACACCGGCGCGATGGTCAACATCTATGCGCTGGGCGTCGGCGCGGAGAAGTTCCGCGGCGTCTTCGACAACACCGAGATCTACCACAAGCTGGCTGAGCTGACCGGCGTGCAGTAAGCCTCTCTCTTCAAACGAAAAAGCCTGTGCAGACCCTCCCGGGGCGGGAGGCTGCACAGGCTTTCTTGTGTTCACAGGTGGATGGTGAAGCCGCGGCCCAGCATCTGGGCCAGCAGCATGAGGGTCGAGACGCCGAAGCACCCGCCCATCATCAGCAGGCAGAGCACCACCGAGCCGAAGTCGCACCGGCACGCGCCGGGCCGGGCCGAGTAGTAGAGTACCTCGCACCCCAGCAGGATGAGCCCCGCCGCCGGCAGCACCTGCCAGATGACCAGCCACGGCAGGCCGGGCAGGAAGCGGGCCAGCAGGAAGAGCGTGCCCGCCGCGATGAGGCAGACGCCCAGCGTCAGGGTGCCCACCCGGCGCGGGGGCTTATTCGTCGTGTTCTGTTCCATCATCCGTCACCTCGTTTTTATTCACCACAGGAGAGGAGAGCAGAGCGGCGTTGTCCGGCTCGTCGGCGTGATACTCGCAGAAATCGGCATCCTCGGGGACATCCTTGGAAGCATCCGGCTTTTTGGCCGGATGAGGGCCTTTCACCAGCCAGACGCCGCAGACGATGAGGACCACACAGACCACCACATCCGGCAGGCTGTCCATGACGAGATAGAGGGCGCGGAAAACGGGGGAGGAGTGGCCCCAGCGGTAGACGAGGTCGCCGAAAATATTCATGATGAGGTTCTGGTAGGCGATGAGCGCACCGAAGGCGATGAGCAGCCAGCCCACCAGCTTGTGGCTGTCCAGCAGAGCCCGGGCCAGCCGCCTGTCGCGGGGGTCGAAGTGGACAAGGTAGTCGTCCTCCGGCGCGGTGTCCGCGATGATCTGCGCCCGGAGGTTGAAGGTGTCAAAGAAGCTGTACATCCACACCACCACCAGCAGGAGCATCACCGGGTTGAGCAGTGAGCTCACCATTCCGATGAGGCAGGCCGTGAGGATAAGGGAGAGGCCCCGCTTCATGTAACCCTGATACATCTGGCCTGCGCCGGGGATAAACGCGCAGCAGAAGGTCAAAAATCCGTTTTTCAGCATAACGATCTCCTTGTTTTATGATTTTATGTTTTCTGCCGCGTTCAGCAGGCTTTCCAGCACAGAGGAAACGCGGGTATAGATGTTCTCGCCGGGGCGGGAAGTCACGGGTTTGCCCAGCTTTTCGGGCAGAAGCTTCGGGGGCTGTTTTTCCGGCAGGGTGACCTGGACTGTGGGCAGGAGGGCCTGCAGGTCGCTGCCGTGGTCGGTGACGAAGGTCAGCGCTCCGGTACGCCACATGGTCAGCGCCAGCACGGCGGCGACGCCCGCCACCGCAGCCCGGCCATAGGTGCTCTGCATTAGCCGCACCCAGATGGTGCTCATCACGGTACGGCGGACATCCCGGGGCGGGTCGGCGAGGGCGTCGGCGGTCAGAAGTGCGGTGTAACGGTCGGTGCATTTGTCGCAGTAGGCGAGATGTTCGGCGGCTTCCAGCCGTCCCAGCTCGTCCAGCTGCCCGGCGGTGAGGGCGTGCAGCCCTTCGTCGCTCAGACAGCCGTCTTCACGGAACAATTCCATCTTAAAAGCCCTCCTTTCCGGCGGCGCTCAGCTGCGCGGCCAGCATCTTTTTTGCCCGGAAGACCTGCGCCTCCACTGTTTTCTGGGGCCTGCCGCAGAGCCGGGCGGCTTCGGCGGCGGTGTGCTGTTCCAGCAGCATGAGGCGGCAGGGCGTCTTGTAGGGTTCCCGCAGAGCGAGGATGCGCTGTGTCAGCTCCTCTTCGCCCAGAGCGTCCAGCACCTGCGCTTCCGGCTCGCTGCCGGGCGGTGCGCCCTCAAGTGCAAGTACATCGTCGCCGGGGGTGTTCACCCGGCGCGCCCAGGCGCTGCGTAAGTAATCCTTGGCTTTGTTGGAGGCGATGCGGGCCAGCCATTGCTTTTCGTATCCGGCAGGACAGCGGTCCATGCTCCGCCATGCAGAGAGAAAAGTTTCCTGCGTCAGATCCTGCGCATAGCCCTCATCTGCCACCAGCTGACGGCAGATGGTGTAGACGAGGGACTGGTACTTCTGTACCAGCCTGTCAAATTCCAGTGCATTCAATGGCTGCTCTCCGCCTCCTTTCTGCCCGGCATTTCGAGCGCTCTGTCTATCTACACGAACCAGTGGGGCCAAAACCTGCAAAATCGTGGGAAAAATTTTGAAAATGTGGTAAAATGGCCTTATCAAACCTCACAAAGGAGAAAACACGATGGCCTCTGCCACAAAACAGGCACTTCTGGCGGCGCTCTCCGCCGCCCAGGGCGAATGCATCTCCGGCCAGCAGCTGGCGCAGCAGCTGGGTGTGAGCCGCGCTGCTGTCCATAAGGCCGCCGCCGCACTGGCGGCTCAGGGCTACGCTCTGGAAGCCGCCCCCCGGCGGGGCTATCGGCTGGCGGGCGGCGACCCCTTCTGCGCCGAGGCGGTGGGGGAGTACGACGCCCCCATCTACCTCTACGACAGGCTGGAAAGTTCCAACCGCACGGCCAAGACGCTGGCCCTCGAGGGTGCGCCCCACGGCACGATGGTGCTGACAAGTCAGCAGACGGCGGGCCGGGGCCGGCTGGGGCGGCGGTTCGAGAGCCCGGCGGGGAAAGGCATTTATCTCTCGCTGGTGCTGCGGCCCGGCCTGCCCATGACCGAGGCACAGGCCGTCACCGTCAGCGCGGCGGTGGCCGTCTGCCGGGCTGTGAAGCGGCTCTGCGGGCGGGACTTGGGCATCAAGTGGGTCAATGACCTCTATTATAACGGCAAGAAGGTCTGCGGCATCCTGACGGAAGCCGGGGCCGACATCGAGAGCGGCCAGCTGGAATGGCTGGTGGTGGGCATCGGCCTGAACCTGACCTCCCGCCCGGAGGACTGGCCCGAGGAGCTGCGGTCCATCGCGGGCAGTCTCTACCCCGGCGGGCCTGCACCGGTGAGCCGGGCGGCACTGGCCGGGGCCATCGCCCGGGAACTGCTGGGTCTCTGCCCGGCCTTCGACTGTCTGGACGAGTACCGCACCCGGTGCTTCGTGCCGGGCCACTGGGTCACGGTCTGCACCGGGACGGAGAGCTACGCCGCAAAGGCGGTGGCCATCGACGACGCCGGGCGGCTCATCGTGCAGCGGGAAGGGGGCCGCACCGAGGCGCTCTGCCACGGAGAAGTGAGTATCAGGCCGTCGCCGCTGGCGGTAAAATAATAAGAATAATATAGAAAGAAAGCATCGGCAGACACCCGGCGAGGGTGCTGCGGATGCTTTTGCTTTAAGTAGAGCAAATGCCTCTCCCCTTGGGAGAGGTGTCACCGAAGGTGACGGAGAGGGCAAGCCCGGAGAGAAAGTGGCACAGCATGGCGATAAACAGAGGCTTTGTCAGGGCGATGCTATCGCAAAGCGGACTGTCTTTTTGTCAGCGGCCTTGCCCTCTCAGGCGCTATGCGCCAGCTCTCCCAAAGGGAGAGCCTAAGAGCTGAAGGAAAGCTGGTCAAAACACCCCGAAGCACACCAGCCCCAGCACCGCCGCGATGCCGATGACCTTCGGCACACTGAGCTTGAACTTCTGGAGCAGCACAAAGCAGAGGATGCCGATGGCGATGCCCGGCAGGCTGATGCCGCCTGCTTCGGTGATGCAGGTCTGGCGGCAGAGGCCCACCAGAACACCCAGCACCATGCCGATGCAGACAGGCTTGACGATTTTCATGATGTAGCTCATCACCTTGCTGGTGCGGAACTTCTGGAAGAATGCCGCCGCCAGAAGCGTCAGCGTCAGGGTGGGGCTGAGGACGCCCAGGACCGCGAAGACGCCGCCCGGCATCCCGGCGGTCTTGGTGCCTGCAAAAGTGGCGGCATTGACGCCCAGAGAGCCGGGTGTCATCTCAGCGATGGCGATGAGGTTCGTCAGATCGGCGTCCGTCATCCAGCCGTGGGAGGACATTTCATCCATGATGAGGGGGATCATGGAGGTGCCGCCGAAGCTGGTGAAGCCGATCTTCGCAAACGCGGCGAAGAGCTGAACGAGGGTCTCAAACATGGCCATGTTCGCTCACCCCCATCCAGACCAGCGCGATGACCACACCGGCCACCACCAGTGTCAGATTGCTGATGGACGTAAAGTAACAGAGCACAAAGGCGATAGCACAGATGATGATGGGCATCGCGCTGGTCAGAGCATCTTTGCCCAGGGAGATGGCCGCGCCGCCGATGATGGGGGCCACGGCGCACTGGACGCCCTTGAGGGCCGACCAGACCCAGTAGTTATCTTTAATGGCGTCGTAGATGGCCGTCACGATGGTAAGGGTGACGACGGCGGGGATGCACAGGCCGATGGCCGCGCAGATGCCGCCCAGCACCCCGGCCATCTGATAGCCGAAGAGCAGAGTGATGTTCGCCACCATGATGCCGGGCAAGCTCTTGCCCACGGCGATGAGCTCCAGCAGGTCGCTCCTGGTCATCCAGCCGCGCTCGTCCACAAACTCCCGCTCCATCTGGGCAATGATGCTCCATCCGCTGCCAAAGGTGAACGCGCCGATTTTGATAAAGTAAAGAAGCATCAGCAGGGCCATTCGTGCGCCGGTGGGGCGCTGCTGTGCGGTTTCGGGTTTTGTTGTCTGCATGGATCCTCCTGAGATACCGGGTTTGCTGTTTCTTTCCCTATAGGATACCACAGACGTCCCCAAAAGGCGAATGGAAAAATGGAATGGTTCCCGGTTTCTGTCAGGAATGCTCGTAAGTCATCCAGCTGCCTTTCCATGCGTAGAGGGCCATCAGCACGGCACCCAGCGCCCACGACACCGGGTAGAGGACGAACACGCCCTCGATGCCCGCAAAGAAGGGGAGGGCGAACTGGATCCACACCACACGGAAGAGGCAGAGCGAGATGAGCAGCACCACCATCGGCGGCACGCTGCGGCCGGTGCCGCGCACTGCGCCCGCCATGCCGTGGAGGATGGCCAGCAGGAAGTAGAAGGGGCAGAAGTAGTGCATGGCGCTGCACCCGAAGGCCACCACCGTCTCGTCGGAGGTGAACAGGTGCATGATGGGATCCTGGAACGCCAGCAGCAGAGCGCCGGTGCAGAGGGTGTAGAGCACGCTCATGCCCAGCGTGACCCACATGCCATTCTTCACGCGTTTGAGGTTGCCTGCGCCATAGTTCTGGCCCACGAAGGTCGTCGCCGCCATGCTGAAGCTGGTGACAGGCAGGATGTTGAAGCCGTCGATCTTCATATAGGCCGCAAAGCCTGCCATGGCGGCGGCACCGTAGCTGTTGACGCTGGACTGCACCAGCACGTTCGAGAAAGAGATGACCATGTTCTGGATGCCGGTGGGAAGGCCGATGCGGATGATGCGGGAGGTCATCCGCTGATCGGGCCGGATGGCGGAAAGCTCCACCTTGTAGTCGGCGTCCACCTTCATCAGAAAGCGGAGGCTCAGCACACAGGAGACCAGCTGGCTGATGTCGGTGGCGATGGCGGCGCCCGCCACGCCCATCTTCAGCCCGGCGATGAGCACCAGGTCGAGGATGATGTTGGTGATGGAAGCGCAGGCGAGGTAGAGGACCGAGCGGCGGGAGTTGCCCGCCGCGTTGAGGATGCCGGCTGCCATGTTGTAGACGACGCTGAACAGCACACCGCCGAAGTAGAGCTTCATGTAAGTCACGGCGTCGCCGAGGACTTCTTCGGGGGTGTTCATCCAGACCAGTAGGCTGCGGCTGACGGCGATGCCGCCCACCGTCAGGATGAGGCCGAGGATGACCGCGATGGCCAGGGAGGTGTGGACGGCGATGCGCGTTTCCTTTTTATCTTTTGCGCCGAGGTACTGGCTCACAACGACGCCTGCGCCGACGGCCACGCCCTGACTGAAACCGATGAGCAGGTAGATGGGCGAGCCGCTGGAACCCACAGCGGCCAGAGCGTTGCTGCCCAGAAAGTTGCCGACGATGATGGAGTCGGCGGTGTTGTAAAGCTGCTGGAGCAGGTTGCCCAGGATGAGCGGCACCGAGAAGAGCAGGATGCTTTTCCAGATGCTGCCCTCGGTCATGAGCAGGGTCTTTTTCTGCTGCGGCTGTGCCGGTGCGGCCATAGCGTCTCCTCCCTCAAAAAAATGCAGGAATTTCATAGGTATTTCACAATAAACTTAACAATACATCGTTCTGTGCCGAATGTCAAGCAGAACGGAAAAGAACGCCCTCAGACTTTCCACATCTTGTTTGCAGATTGTTCAAAACTAACTCAAAGAAACTCCATTTTTATCCGGTACAATAAAGGTGCAGTCGGGAAGACAAGAACGAGATCCCCCATCTCCGGCTTTTGACTTTCCATCAATGCCATGCAGGCAGGATTCATGCGCAGCCCCGCAGCGGGTGCCGCGCCCCTAAAAAAATACTGTCCCCCACCTATGCGAGGCAATAGCCACGGCGGCGGACAGACTACCAACAACCTCCTAGCAGCCGCAAATGTTTAGGAGTTCTCATACACAGGCAGCGCCGCTTTCTCCTCCTTTCCACGGCGCTGCCTGTTTTTGTGTTGAAATATCTCTTTCCGCAGAGGCTCCCCTCGATAGGGGCAACAGCGACGACCGCCGCCGGTGGCGGAAACAGGGAGTCGCTGTTGGGGCAGCGGCCAGCAAGACGCAAGTGCTTTTTAAAGCACAAAGCGGATGCTGGGGGCCGCAACCCGGCCTTGTCCGCGAAGCAGACTGAGAGGTTGCAAAAAGCCCATCGCACAGCTGTGCGATGGGCTTTTGTCGTTCTTATCGCATATCATGCAGGCGCTCTGCCGGGAGGGAGGCTTGCAGTAGGCTCCATGCGGCGTCGAGGCTGTCGTTCAGCAGATAGGCCTGATTCTGCCGGACATAGAGGTAAATGGCGTTGGGGGTGCGGTAGGCCAGATGCAGATCGTGCCACGCATACTTGCGGCTCGCCTCAGGCTTGTCCTGCTCGCCGGCCATCCAGACCGACAGTCCGTCGTCGTCCAGCAGCAGCCGGTAGAAGGGGCGGGGCAGGCCCATCTTTTTGATCTGGAGGCTCAGGGAGTGGAAGAACGTCCAGAAATAGACGGCCGGCACGCCCAGCGCCACCACGGCCAGAACCACCGTGAGCAGGGCTGCGCCGTCTTTCTGGCCCACCTGCGACAGGCAGAAGCCGGCAGACACCAGCAAAATGGCCGTGAACGCCAGAGGCCGGTGCCACGCCTTGCGGTGGCGCAGCAGGTCGAAGGCGGCAAAATCGTGGAAGGATGCAGCATCCATCTGGACGGAAACGGAGATCGGCTGAGACATAAAAATACCCTCCTTTTTGGTCATAGTACCATATTATTTTCCAACAATCAAGGATGATATTGCGCAGATGCCCTAAAATGTGCTAAAATAGGACGAAAAAGAAAGTTTATGGAGCTTTCGCTCTGACGGCGGACAGGCCGGATAAGGCGGAAGATGCGCGGCAGAATATCACAGAGAGGGAGGATGGGTGCGTGGGGCGCAGGATGACCCTGAAAGGGCAGATCAGTCTTTGCCTGGCAGCGTTTTTTCTGGCGCTGGCAGGGCAGATATTCTTAAGCTTTTACCAGTCCGGCACCGTGCTGCGGGAACTGGACGACCAGATGGGCAACTTCAACGCCATCAGCCGCTTCCAGAACGGCGTGGAGCGGAGCCTTTCGGCCATGGAAGATTACCGCTGGGAGTACGGCGACGCCAAAGCGCTGACAGAGGAGCTCCACAGCGCCTTTTCCATCACCAACGCATGGCTCTGGCGCATCGAGAGCGACCTTGGCACTGTGAGTGAAGAGCAGTATCTGCTCTACAATGCCGTTTCCACTACCTACGACAGCTACACCGCACTGGTGGACCAGCTGGAAGAAGCGGTGGCCGCCGGTCAGGACACGAAAGCCGCCCAGCTCTACTATAATAAGATCGTACCCTGCGGCGGCTATCTGCGCCAGTACACCCAGCAGCTGCTGAACACGGCCATTACCGACGCTCAGGGGACTTACACCACCGTGTCGGCCCTCAGCGACCGGGTGAAATGGGCGCAGACCGTCGTGGTGGCGCTCTGCCTTGCGCTGGGCTGCGTCATGGCCTTCTCGGTGCTGACACTGCTGACCCCGGTGCAGCAGATGATCGGCGCCTCCCGGGAGGTCACCCGGGGCGAGTTCGACTCGCCCGACCTGCTTGCGCCCCGTCAGCCGGAAATGGCCCAGCTGACCGAAGCTTTCAACCACATGAAGCATTCGATGGCGGAGCAGGTGACCACCCTGCGGGAGAAAAACGAGATGGAGCGGGAGCTCCACCGCCAGAAGACGGAAGCTCTGGAATTACAGAACCGGATGGAGCGCAGCCGTTTGCAGCAGCTGCGCAGCCAGATCGACCCCCATTTCCTTTTCAACACCCTGAACGTCATTTTACAGACCGCCGGACAGGAAAAAGCCTACCGCACGCAGGCCCTCATCACGGCTCTGTCGCATCTGCTGCGCTACAGCCTGATGAGCAACGACGAGCAGGTGCCGCTGGCCCGGGAAGTGCGGATCGTGGATGAGTATTACTCCATTTATCACGTCCGCTTCGGCGACCGTGTGAAGATGGTGTGGCGCATCTCCGACTCCCTCGATTTGACGGAGACGATGGTGCCGTCCTTCATCTTGCAGCCCATCGTGGAGAATGCCTTCAAGCACGGCATCTCGCCCAAGGAAGAGGGCGGCGTGGTGCGCATCCGCATCAACCCGCTGCGGGATAAGGGGCTGCTCTATATCAGCGTCTGCGACAACGGCGTGGGCATCCAGCCCGAACAGCTGGCCCAGCTGAAAGCCGCGCTGGCCCAGCCCGGGGAGCGCTGGGAGCATATCGGCGTCTATAATGTGGCCGCACGGCTGCGGCTTCTGGATAAACGGGGGCGGCTGGTCATCCGCTCTCACCCGGGCCGGGGAACGGCCATCAGGATGTACCTGCCCCTTGTAGAACTTTTGGAGGAGGATTTGGACGATGATACGCCTGTTGATCGCGGATGACGAAAAGCTGGAGCGGGAGGCGCTTGCAGAGCTGGTCCAGCGCCGTTTTGAGCGGGAAGTGGTCCTGGAGGTGGCGGAAAATGGCCGCAAGGCTGCCGACACGGCGGTGCTGTGGGGCGCAGACCTCATCCTGATGGATATTGAGATGCCGGGCATGAGCGGCCTCGACGCTGCCCGCGCCGTGCTGGCCCAGCGGCCTTCCTGCCGGGTCATCTTCGTCACGGCCTACAGTCTGTTCCAGTATGCCCATGAGGCGGTGCATCTGGGGGCCTGCGACTATCTGCTCAAGCCGGTGGACCCCGACGAGCTGGAAGCCTCGGTGCGCCGGGCTATGCGGCAGATTGAGACGGAGCGGAAGCTGGAAGAGCTGGCCGCCGCCCAGCCCCAGCCGGAGCAGACGGAGACCGAAGAAGAGGCAGAAGACGCCCCCGAGGAGAGCGAGAACAGCCAGACGGCCCTTGTCATGGCCCACGTCCGCCGCTACCTCGAGGATAATTATATGTTCGATCTGTCGCTGGACAGCGTGGGCGAGATTCTGCACATCAGCCCGGCCTACCTGTCGGCACAGTTCAAGAAATACCAGAAGATGAACTTCCTCGACTGCCTCACCGAGCTGCGCATCAACGCGGCAAAGGAATTGCTGGCCGACCCCTTCCGCTCCTCGGCAGAGGTGGCGTCGATGGTGGGCTACGAGGATGCCAGCTACTTCGCCCGGGCGTTCAAGAAACGCACCGGCATGACTCCCACCCAGTACCGCCGTCAGGCCGGCCAGAAGGCAAAGGCCGACCCGGAGGCCGGGCTGTGAGCGGGCGGATGATTTCCCGCCGCAGTGTGCTGGCGCTGGCCGCCTGTACGGCGCTGGGCGCTGTGGGCTGCAGCAAGACGGAAGAGTACACCGGCCCGGAGCTCATCCTGCGCTACGCCGAGAACCAGCCCGAGGATTATCCCACCACGCAGGCCGCTCTGACCTTTGCCGACCTCGTAGCCGAGCGGACGGAGGGGAGGGTCAAAGTCGTGGTCTACAGCGGCGGGGAGCTGGGGGCCGAACAGAGCGTCATCGAGCAGATGCAGTACGGCGGCATCGACTTTGCCCGCGTCTCCCTGAGCCAGCTGGCCGAGTATCAGCCGGCCCTGAGCGTATTGCAGCTGCCTTTTCTCTATACCGACGCGCCCCAGATGTGGCGGGTGCTGGACGGTGAGATCGGCGATGAATTCCTCTCCGGCCTCGGCGCGATGGACCTCGTGGGCCTGTCGTGGTTCGACGCCGGTGTCCGCAGCTTCTACACCCGCGAAAAGGTGGAGACGCTGGCGGATCTCGCGGGGCTGACGCTCCGGGTGCAGGAGTCGGACATGATGAGCGAGATGATACTGGACCTCGGCGCAAAGCCCGCGCAGGTGGTCTACAGCCGGGTCTATGCAGCCCTGCACAACGCCGAGATAGACGGCGCGGAAAACAACTGGCCCAGCTATGAGGCCATGGGCCATTACGAGGTGGCCCCCTATTTCTTAAAGGATGAGCACACCCGTGTGCCGGAGCTGCAGCTGGCCAGTGAGGCCGCGATGGAAAAGCTGGCGGAGCTGGACGAACGCTTCCCGGACATCATCCGAGCCTGCGGAAAGGAGAGCGCTCTGACCGAACGTCGCCTCTGGGCGGAGCGGGAGGCCAGCGCCGAGAAGCATATGCGGGAATGGGGCGTGGAGGTGACGACCCTCTCCGCCGCCGAAAAAGCCCGCTTCCGGGCGGCAGTCGAGCCTGTGTACGCGGCTTTTGAGGAGCAGAGCCGCCTCATCCAGCGCATCCGCGAAGCCTGAAAAAGCGCAAGAGATATTACATTATATTCATCTCGTTGGGCAGTGTGCTGAATAAGCCGCACTGTGACTTGTAAGAACTGCACAAAAGTGTTTCTCACATTTTTTTGAAAAACAGGACATTTTTCATAAGCCCTTGTTCTGACTAAAAAAATTTGCTAAAGTGTGTACAGTAAATGAACGGACGGTGTGCGACCCGTGCAGAGCGCACCGCCCTGAATGAGGAAAATCTAAGGAGGATTTTATCATGAAGAAGATTTCTCGTCGCAGCTTTCTGGCAGCAGCCGGTGTTTCCGCCGCTGCTCTGGCACTGACCGCCTGCGGTGGCTCCGGCAGCAGCACTGCTGCCTCTACCGCTTCCTCTGCTGCAGCTTCCACCGCTCCCGCCGGTGATGCCGCAGCTGCTGCTTCCGACCCGAAGGTGACTCTGGTCTACGCCGAGGTCAACCCGCTGGATACCATCGTCGGCCAGACCGGTTCTCACTTCAAGGAGAAGGTCGAGGAGCTGACCGGCGGCTCCGTCGTCGTCGATGTGCAGGCTTCCGGCGTTCTGGGCTCTGAGAACGACGTTCTGGACGCTATCCTCGGCGGCTCCACCTCCATCGACATCAGCCGTATCTCCGCTTTCGCACTGACCAGCTACGGCTGCAACAAGTCCAAGCTGCTGTCCATCCCCTTCACCTTCGAGAACCGCGCACACTTCTGGAACTTCGCCAACAGCGAGCTGGCACCTGAGTTCCTGAACGAGCCCCAGGAGCTGGGTCTGCCCGTTCGTGGTATCTTCTACGGCGAGGAGGGCTTCCGTCACTTCTTCACGGTCAAGCCCGTTTCCGGCATCGCTGATTTCAAGGGCCTGAAGCTGCGCGTGTCCAACGACCCCGTCATGAACGGCATGGTCGAGGGCCTGGGCGCTAACCCCACCGTCGTCTCCTTCGGCGAGCTGTACAGCGCACTGCAGACCGGTGTTGTCGATGGCGCTGAGCAGCCCATCGCAAACTACAAGTCCAACGCCTTCCCCGAGGTCGCTAACAACCTGATCCTCGACGGCCATACTCTGGGCGCAGTGCAGGCTGTCATCACCGACAACGCCTGGAACAAGCTGACCGAGAACCAGCAGGCTGCCGTCATGGAGGCTGCTGCGGATACGCAGGCCTTCAACGCTGACCTGTCCGAGACCGCTGAGAACAAGGTCCTCGACGAGCTGAAGTCTTCCGGCTGCAACGTCATCGATGTCCCCGATAAGGCTCCCTGGCAGGAGGCTTGCGCTAAGGTCATCAGCGAGAACACCTCGGATCAGGCTGAGCTGTATCAGCAGCTGCTGGATATGAAGGCCTGATAAAAGCGCCTTTATCCTGAAGTAGTACATAGCCCGGCGGGGGACTACGGGATACGCCCGCAGACCCGCCGGGCTTTTTATAAGAGTATGGAGGAGATCCTATGCCGAAAATCTTTACCACTCTGGATAAGATCAAGCCGGCGTACGACGTCACCTACAAAGTGGTCCTGTTTATCTGCAAGCTGCTGCTGATCGCAGATATTCTCATCACCACCATGTCGGTCATTGGTCGTTACGTCCCGTTCATCCCGGACCCCGCATGGACGGAAGAGGTCGTGCTGACCTGCATGAGCTATATGGCCGTGCTGAGTGCCGCTCTGGCCATCCGCCGCGGCGCACACATCCGGATGACCGCATTTGACGTCTACCTGCCCAAGATCGTCGTCAAGGTGCTGGACATCCTCGCCGATCTGGCGGTCTGCATCCTCGGCCTCATCATGCTGGTGGTGGGCTGGAACTACGCCACCACCCTGGGCGGCCGCGGTTTCTATGTCTCGATGCCCTGGTTGAGCCGTTTCTGGATGTACTTCCCCGTGCCTCTGGCCGGTGTCGCCATGATCATCTTCGAGATCGAGGCGCTGTACAATCACATCAAGAGCTTTTTTGTAAAGGAGGAGAACTAATATGACAGTCCAGACACTGGCAATCGTTGTCCTTCTTGTCAGCTTCTTCGTCATGATCTTCCTGCGTTTCCCCATCGCATACGCCGTTGGCCTGTCCAGCGTGCTCTGCCTGATGGTGCAGGGTCAGGCACTGACCGATGTCTGCCGCCTGATGGTCAAGGGCATCTCGTCCTTCAGCCTGATGGCCGTCCCGTTCTTCATCACCATGGGCGTCCTCATGGGCAGCGGCGGCATCTCCGAAAAGCTGATCGCGCTGGCTGATGCCTGCGTCGGCTGGATGCGCGGCGGCATGGCAATGGTCAATATCGTTGCTTCCTACTTCTTCGGCGGCATTTCCGGTTCTGCTTCTGCAGATACCGCCTCCATCGGCTCCATCATGATCCCCATGATGGTCGATCAGGGCTACGACGCCGACTTCTCCACCGCTGTCACCATCACCTCCTCCTGCGAGGGCCTGCTGGTTCCCCCGAGCCATAACATGGTCATCTACGCCACCACCGCCGGCGGCATCTCTGTGGGCAGCCTCTTCCTCGCCGGCTATCTGCCCGGCGCTCTGCTGGCCATCGTCCTGATGATCGGCTCCTACATCATCTCTGTGAAAGAGAATTACCCCAAGGGCTCTCCCTTCACCATCAAAGGCTTCATCAAGCAGCTGGGCACCTCCATCTGGGCTCTGGCCGCAGTCGTCATCGTCGTGTTCGGCGTTGTCGGCGGTGTGTTCACTGCTACGGAGTCCGCTGCTATCGCAGTTATCTACTCTCTGCTGGTCTCCGTCTTCGTCTACAAGGGCCTGGACTGGAAGGGCGTCTGGCACGCTCTGGACGAGTGCGTCAACACTCTGTCCATCGTCCTCATCCTGATCGCCACCTCTGCAGTGTTCGGCAACTGCCTGACCATGCTGCACGTGCCTGATCTGGCCGCAAACGCCATCACCAGCGTCACCAGCAACCCCTACATCATCGCACTGCTCATCGACCTCATCATCCTGGTTCTGGGCTGCATCATGGATATGGCTCCCATCATCCTGATCGCTACCCCCATCCTGCTGCCCATCGCCACCTCCATCGGCATCGACCCCATCCAGTTCGGTATCATCATGGTCCTGAACTGCGGCATCGGCCTGCTGACTCCCCCTGTCGGCGCTGTTCTGTTCATCGGCTCTGCCGTGGCGAAGCGCCCCATGGAGAAGGTCGTCAAGGCTACTCTCCCGTTCTATCTGTGCATGTTCATCGCTCTGCTGCTGCTGACCTATGTGCCTGACATCAGCCTCGCGATCCCGAAGCTGCTGGGCGGCTACGTCAGCCCCATCACCAACCCCCTTGGCCCGGTGTTCATCCACTGATAAGCTGATCCGCTCATCCTCCTCCGGATGGTAAAAGGAAAGCCCCCGCTTGCAAAGGCGGGGGCTTTCCGGCGTTATAGAATCGTCTGAAGTGCCGGAGCACGGCATTTCATGAGCTTTTTCAGGGTCAGTTCCTGCTGAGAGATTTGATATAGCAGCCGCGCGGCCAGCTCTTCGGGCGGGGCGGACAGCCCGGGCCAGAAGGCGTGCGCTGCCCGGGTGAAGGCGTGGACGCCCTCTTCTGTCTCAAGCACCACCAGCTGGGTATGCCCCCGCAGCAGGGCAAACAGCCCCACCTGATACTCCCGGGTGTCCAGCAGAAGCTCCATCTCGTCGGCGGTGAGGACGAGGATGTCTGCGAAGGGGAGAAACTGCATCACCGTGTCCCGCAGGGTCTTCTCGCCGGGCCAGAGGGCCGGGCGGAGAGAGGGGACAAAGCAGACCGGCACACCGGCGGTGCGGGCGGTGTCCAGCGCGGCAAGGTGGGTGTAGCGGCAGGGGCTGTCCACGAGGCAGGCGCTGGAAAAGGCCAGCATTTCAGCATCTGCGGCCCAGTCAGCGCCCAGCTGTTCGGGTGCATAGAGCAGCTCCGAAGAACGGGTGCGGCAGCCTAGCTGTTCGCCGCCGCCGTCGAACAACAGCGGTGTGGGGGCGCGGGAGGTGAAGCGGACCCGGTGGATGTCCACACCGGCAGCAGATAAAGCGTCTGCAATGCGGTGTCCGAAAGCATCCTCGCCAAGCTGCGTTAAAAGAGAGGCTCTGCCGCCCTGTGCGGCATAAGCCAGTGCCAGCGAGGCGGCGCTTCCGCCCATGCGGGGAGAAAACATCTCTGCCGACGCCAGCGGCGCGGTGCTGTTCAATTCCAGCCACGCTTCGCCTAGACAGTATAAAGTCTTGCCCGGCATGATGCGCCCTCCCTTCTGCCTGTTTTCAAAAACAAACTACAGTATACACCCATCCGGGCGTTTGTGCAAATGGAGAGCTTGACAGCTTCGGTCGGATTGTGATAAACTGACGCAATATGGCAGTATATCTGAAATTTGAATGATAAAAATGTGACATTTGACGAGGAGAACATGAGCCTTACCAAACAGTATTTCAAATACGTCAGCCAGAACATCTTCGGCCTGCTGGGGACGTCCTGCTACATCCTGGCCGACACCTATTTCATCTCGCAGGCGTCAGGCACCAGCGGTGTGGCTCTGCTGAACCTCTGCCTGCCCATCTACAACTTCATCTTCGCCATCGGCTCCATGCTGGGCCTCGGTGCGGCCACCCGCTACGCCATCCTCCGGGCGCAGGGCGACGAGCGGTCGGAGCGCTATTTCTCCAACGCCCTGCTTTGGGCGCTGGTGTTCGCCCTGCCCTTCATGCTGGCGGGCATCTTCTGCCCCGAGGTGCTGCTGCGGTTCATGGGCGGCGACGCGGAGATCGTTGCACTCGGCGTGGGGTACGCCCGCATCTTCCTGCTGTTCACGCCCTTCTTCATGTGCAACTACATCGTCGCATCCTTTGTCCGCAACGACGGCGACCCCTCGCTGGCCATGGTGGCGACCCTCTGCGGAAGCCTCTTCAACGTGGTGTTCGATTACATCTTCATGTTCCCCATGGGCCTCGGCCTGCCCGGCGCGGCGCTGGCGACGGCAGTCTCGCCGGTGTTGAGCATTGCGATCTGCAGCCGCCACTTCTTCAAAAAGAGCAGCACCGTCCGTCTTGTGCGGCAGCTGCCCTCGCCGAAGCTGCTGGCCCAGAGCTGCCAGCTGGGCGTCTCGGGCTTCGTGGGAGAGATGTCCTCCGGCGTGACCACCACCGTCTTCAACCTGCTGCTCCTGCGTCTGGCAGGCAATGTGGCCGTGGCGGCTTACGGCGTCGTGGCGAACTACGCGCTGGTGGCGACGGCTATCTTCAACGGCGTGGCCCAGGGCGCACAGCCGCTGGTCAGCAGGTGCTACGGCAAAAACGATGCCGCCGGTGCCCGCAAGCTCCTGTTGCTGGGCAGCGGAACAGCGCTTGCGCTGGCGGCGGCACTCTATGCAGTTCTGTTCGGGTTCACCGGGCCGATCGTCGCGGTCTTCAACAGTGAGAACTCGGCCCTCATGGCGCAGTATGCCTTTAGCGGGGTGCGCATCTACTTCCTCGGCTATTTCTTCGCGGGCTTCAATATCGTGGCCGCCGGCTATCTGGGCGCGGTGGACCGCCCCGCAGAGGCTTCTGCGACGTCGCTTTCCCGCGGCATCGTGGCCATCGTGGCCTGCTCTCTGGTGCTGAGCGCCCTCTTCGGGATGAACGGCGTCTGGGCCGCGTTCCCGGCCTCTGAGGCCATCACGGCCTGCCTGACCCTCTTCCTGCTGAAGCGGAAAAACGCATCACTTAAATAAACAATTCCTGTTCCAACCGCTGCTGCTCGGGCGAAAGCTCGGGCAGAGCGCTCCGACCGGCCATCGCCCGCCACTGCGTGGGAGATTGGCCGGTCGTTTTTTTGAAGACGCGGCAGAGGTAGTTGGCCCCCGAGAAACCGCAGAGGCTGGCGATGACATCCAGCGTGTACTCCCGGTGGAGCAGCAGACGCATGGCGGCTTCTATGCGGACGCTGGTGAGATACCGCCCCGGCGAGACGCCCAGCGCCGCCGTAAAGGCCCGGACGAGGTGGCTCTTGGAGACGCCCAGCCGCTCGCTCAGTTCTTCCACGCCGTAGAGCCCGGCGTAGTTCCTGCGGATGTCCTCGATGGCCGCGGCCACCAGCGGGGGCAGGGCAGGGGCGGCGCTGTCGGCGTCTGAGAGCTCGCACAGCAGCGCGAAGGCCAGCTGACTGCGCACCCGCTCCGAGGCGTCCCGCTCTTCGGCAAGGCGCCCCATCAGCTCTGCCGCCGCCGGGCAGGTCTCGCCCCGGGCGAGGAAGGGCATCTCGGAAAGCCCTGCGAGGAACTGTTCCGCTGCCTGCCCGGTGAGCTGGACGCAGAGCAGATGGCACTCATTTTCCGGCGCGAGGGTCAGCGGCCCCCGGCTCAGCACGAGATGGCCCGCTGCGGCATTCTGGGGCGGCAGCAACAGGGCAGAACCTGCCGGCATCAGTTCGAGATCGGACAGCGAGACGACACATTTTCCGCTGGAAATGAGGCAGACCCAGAGCCCTTCGCCCCGCAGGGTGAGGGGCTCTTCCGGCTGGGCATCCTCCACGATGCCGAGGGCGGCAGTCGTGCTGGGAGAGTAAATCAATATCTGACACCTCAAATCAATAAAATGCTATTTTATAACACAAAATAATCTGCTATTATAATAGCAATGAAACGGCTCGTCGTCAAGCTGAGCCTTTGAGTGCAACAACATCAATGGAGGAAAAAGCTTTATGGCTTCTATCAGCTGCCAGCATATCTACAAGATCTACCCCGGTGCTACGGCTCCTTCCGTCACCGATTTCAACCTGGAGATCCAGGACAAGGAATTCATCATCTTCGTCGGCCCCTCTGGCTGCGGTAAGTCCACCACCCTGCGCATGATCGCCGGTCTGGAGGAGATCTCCAAGGGCGAGATGTACATCGGCGGCCGCCTCATCAACGACGTTCCCCCGAAGGACCGCGACATCGCCATGGTCTTCCAGAGCTACGCTCTGTACCCCCACATGACCGTCTACAAGAACATCGCTTTCGGTCTGGAACTGCGCAAGACCCCGAAGGACGAGATCGACCGCCGCGTCCACGAGGCTGCTAAGATCCTGGAGATCGAGCACCTGCTGGACCGCAAGCCCAAGGCTCTGTCCGGTGGTCAGCGCCAGCGTGTCGCTCTGGGCCGTGCAATGGTCCGTAACCCGGCAGTCTTCCTGCTGGACGAGCCTCTGTCCAACCTGGACGCTAAGCTGCGTACCTCCATGCGCACCGAGATCATCAAGCTGCACAAGAAGCTGGCTACCACCTTCATCTACGTTACCCACGACCAGACCGAGGCTATGACCATGGGCGACCGTATCGTTGTCATGAAGGACGGCATCATCCAGCAGGTCGATACCCCGCAGAACCTGTACGATATGCCCTGCAACATGTTCGTCGCAGGCTTCATCGGCAGCCCCCAGATGAACTTCCTGGACGGCACCATCGTCAAGAAGGGCGACCAGTACAGCGTCGATCTGGGCGGCGACCTCATCCCCCTGCCCAAGGAGAAGACCGCTGACGGCAAGCTGGATTCCTACGTCGGCAAGAAGGTCAAGATGGGCATCCGTCCCGAGGACATCGACGACGAGCCCGAGTTCATGGCAAAGCACACCGACTGCCAGCTGGATACTCAGGTCGATGTCTCTGAGATGATGGGCGCTGAGATCTACCTGTACCTGGAGTACAAGGGCAACAAGATGACCGCCCGCGTCGCTCCCACCTCCAAGGCCCGCAACGGAGACACCGTCCGCGTTGCCTTCGATCCCCACAAGGTCCACCTGTTCGACGTCGAGACCGAGCAGACCATCCTGAACTGAATAAGATAGTCTACGATCATTTTTGATCCTCCTATCATAAGAAAAGCCGTCGGGCCGCAAGGCCCGGCGGCTTTTCCTGTGCCGGAAAAAAGACATCATAAAAACCCATGCTGCGGCAAAGCAAAACGCAGCATGGGTACGGAAATGGCTTATGAAGTCAGGGAACGCTTCGATCAGCGGGCCTTGACGTACTTGTGCAGGGTAGCGCGGACAGCGCCGGGGCCTGCGAACAGCTCCTTGGCCATGGACTCGATCTTCTCGCCCAGACCGACGGCGTACAGGTCCACGCCGAAGACATCGGTGCGGCTGTACAGAGCCTTCAGGCAGGAGAAGTCCTGCTCACCGGCTTCCACCTTCAGGGGAGCCACGATGGCCTGCAGCTCAGCCAGCAGCGGGTCAGTGGAGATCTCGAAGGGCTGGCAGTTGTCGTCCAGACCGGTCAGGTAGCGGGCATAGCCTGCCAGCACCAGCGGGATGAGGATGAGGTTGGACTTGTCCAGACCGCGCTCCTCGTAAGCCTTGATGGTCTCGCCGAAACGGATCGCCAGCTTCTGGGAGGTATCGGTGGCGATACGCTGGGGAGCATCGGGCATGAAGGGGTTGGGCAGACGGCGGTTGATGACAGCGCCGATGAACTCGTAGGGGTTCAGAACGCCGGGGTCAACGACGACGGGCATCGCCTCGATATAGCCGATCTTCTGGATGAAGCTGCGCAGGTCCTCATCAGCCATCTCAGCGGAGATGAGGGTGTAGCCCAACATGCAGCCGTAGATGGACATGGCGGTGTGCAGGGGGTTGAGGCAGGTGCAGACCTTCATCTTCTCGATCTTATCGACGGTCTCGCGGTCGCAGTAGAGGACACCGCCCAACTCCAGCGGAGGACGGCCATTGGTGTAGTGGTCCTCGATGCAGAGGTACTGGGTCTCCTCGGCGTTGACGAAGGGAGCGGTGAAGGTGTGCTTCTCGGTGACGATGGTGTAGTTGTCCTCAAAGCCGTCGTCAGCCAGCATCTTCTGGACCTTGGCATCCGGGCGGGGAGTGATCTTGTCGATCATGCTCCAGGGGAAGGTGATCTTGGTCTCGTCCTTGACGTAGGCCAGGAACTCGGCGGGGACCAGACCCTGCTCGACCCACTTGGAAGCGTAGGCAAAGACTGCGGTCTTGACCTTATCGCCGTTGTGAGAGCAGTTGTCCATGCTCTGGACGGTCAGGGGCAGAGCACCGGCCTTGAAGCGCTCGTAGAGCAGAGCAGTGACCTTGCCCATGGCCAGAACGGGGGTCAGGCCGCGCTCGAGGTCAGCAGGAGCGACGCCGTAGCCCTTCTCGGTGATGGTGAAGGAGATCATCTGCAGGCTGGGTGCCTGGAAGATCTCGACCAGACGTGCCCAGTCAGCGCCGAAGGAGTAGTCAGCCTTCAGGCTCTCGGTGACGGAGGCGATGACCTTCTTCTCGATGTCGCCGGTGGACTTCAGGCAGACCAGCAGGCTCAGGTTGTCGTAGGGCTGATAAGCCTTGTCGATGATCTCGTAGTCGAAGCTCTCGGCCACGATGACGCCGCGGTCATACTTGCCGCTGTTCAGGGCGTCGTTCAGGATAGCAGCCGGGAATGCGCGGAAGATGTTGCCGGCGCCGAAGTGGACCCAGGTGGGTTCTGCGTGGGTCTTGGCCTTGACGGCCTCAACGTCGAACTTGGGCAGCTCGTAGCCCTTTTCTGCCCACTCGGCGGACAGATTGCCGTTCTTAATATCAGTCAGCTTCATGGTATATCAGCCCTTCTTCTTCTCTTCGTCCAGACGGTCCAGCAGGTCCCAGACGCCCAGCATATACTGGATGCCCAGCGCACGGTCATACTTGCCGTAGCCGGGGCGGCAGCTGCCGGGGCCTTCCTCCCACAGCTGACGGCCATGGTCGGGGCGGATGTAGCCCTCGAAGCCGCAGTCATGGTAGGCGCGCAGGATCTCGATGATGCCGGTCTCGCCGCAGCAGTCGCGGTGGGCAGCCTCGGAGAAGTCGCCGTTGGGGAAGTGATGGATGTTGCGGATGTGTGCGAATGCGATGCGGTCGCAGTGCTTGCGGACGATCTCAGCCACATTGTTGTTGGGGTTGGCGTTCAGGCTGCCGGAGCAGAGGGTCAGGCAGTTGTACTCGTCGTCTACCATGCTCAGGAAGCGGTCGATGCTCTCAGCATCCACCAGCAGGCGGGGCAGGCCGAAGATGTCCCAAGGGGGGTCGTCCATGTGGATGGCCATCTTGATGTCGCACTCGCGGCAGGTGGGCATCAGGGCTTCGAGGAAGTACTTCAGGTTCTCCCAGAGCTTTTCCTTGGTGACAGGGGCGTATGCTTTGAACAGCTCGTCCAGCTTTGCCATCCGCTCCGGCTCCCAGCCGGGGAAGGTCATGTTGTACTTCTCGGTGAAGGACATGATGTACTCGGCCATGGACTTGTAGTCGCCCTTGATCTTGTCCTTCTCGTAGAACAGTGCGGTGGAGCCGTCGCCGACGGGGTGGAACAGGTCGGTGCGGGTCCAGTCGAAGATGGGCATGAAGTTGTAGCAGATGACCTTGACACCGAACTTGGACAGGTTGCGGATGCACTGCTTGTAGTTCTCGATGTACTGATCGCGGGTGGGCAGGCCGATCTTGATGTCGTCGTGGACGTTGACAGACTCGACAACGTCCATGTCGAAGCCGTAAGCGTGGATCTGGTCTGCGACCTTCTGGATCTCGTCGATCTCCCAGATCTCGCCGGGCATCTTGTTGTGCAGCGCCCAGACGATGCTGGTCACGCCGGGGATCTGCTTGATGTCGCTGAGGGTGACGGGGTCGTTGCCCTCGCCATACCAGCGCCAACCCATTTTCATAGGCATAGTGGATGTCCTCCGTTCATATTGCTTTGCGTTTATGCGCGGCAGGAGTGCCTCGCTCTCTCACTTATATTCTAATATATCAGTTGCGAATTGGCAATAGTCGATTTGCTGAGTTTTGATGTTTTTTCTTGTATACTTTAGACAAATTGACATGGAAATGACAAAAAAGAGCGCCAACTCCGGCAAAGCCGGGGCTGGCGCTCCTGTCGCAGAGTCTGAGTCAGCGCTTCACGTTGAAAGCAGCCATGCCGGGGTAGACGGCACTGTCGCCCAGCTGCTCCTCGATGCGCAGCAGCTGGTTGTACTTTGCCACACGCTCGGTGCGGCTGGGGGCGCCGGTCTTGATCTGGCAGGTGTTCAGGGCCACGGCCAGGTCGGCGATGGTGGTGTCCTCAGTCTCGCCGGAGCGGTGAGAGCTGATGGCGGTATAGCCGGCCTTGTGAGCCATTTTGATGGCTTCCAGAGTCTCAGATACGGAGCCGATCTGGTTCAGCTTGATGAGGATGGCGTTGCCGGCACCCAGCTGGATGCCCTTGGCCAGACGCTCGGTGTTGGTGACGAACAGGTCGTCGCCCACCAGCTGGACCTTGCCGCCCAGCTCGCGGGTCATCTCCTGCCAGCCTTCCCAGTCCTCTTCGTCCAGACCGTCCTCGATGGAGATGATGGGGTACTTTTCCACCAGCTTCTTCCAGTGTGCGATGAGCTCACTGGAGGTGAACTCGGTGCCGGCCTTGGGCAGCTTGTAGAAGCCCTTGCCCTTGGGGCTCTTCCACTCGGAGGAGGCAGCGTCCATGGCCAGCATGAAGTCCCTGCCGGGAAGATAACCGGCCTTCTCGATGGCGGCCAGAATGGTCTCAATGGTCTCCTCGTCGCTGGACAGGTTGGGAGCGAAACCGCCCTCGTCGCCCACGGAGGTAGCCAGACCCTTTGCCTTCAGGATGGAAGCCAGAGCGTGGAAGACCTCAGCGCACCAGCGCAGGCCCTCCTTAAAGGAAGGTGCGCCCACGGGCATGATCATGAACTCCTGGGTGTCCACGGTGTTGGTGGCGTGTGCGCCGCCGTTCAGGATGTTCATCATGGGGACGGGCAGGCGGTTGCCGTTCACGCCGCCGAGGAAGCGGTAGAGGGGCATGTCCAGCGAAGTGGCAGCAGCGCGGCAGGCAGCGATGGAAACGGCCAGAATGGCGTTTGCGCCCAGCTTGGACTTGTCCTTGGTGCCGTCAGCGTCGATCATAGCCTTGTCGATGGCGTAGATGTCGGAAGCGTCCATGCCGATGACAGCATCAGCGATGACGGTGTTAATGTTCTCCACGGCCTTGGTGACGCCCTTGCCCAGATAGCGGCCCTTGTCGCCGTCGCGCAGCTCCAGCGCTTCGAACTCGCCGGTGGATGCGCCGGACGGTGCGCAGCCCCGGGCCACGGTGCCGTCGGCGAGGGTGATCTCAGCCTCAACAGTGGGGTTGCCGCGGGAGTCCAGGATCTCACGGCCCTGAACGTCTACGATCTCAAGATAGTTCATGATTTGTACCTCCATATATAATAGGAATGGATGCGCTCTTCTCATTTGGATAGTATATGCTAACTAACCGATATTATCCTACCATGATTCGGCCCGGGATGCAAGAGGATGCATGGATGTTAGCTGGAACAAACTTCAAGAGAGGAAAGTTGTGTCATTTTTTTGTTACTTGTGAATCAATTTCATGTTCTGTTTTTCTCAGGTGAACAATTTGAAAAAGTAACCAAAAATCGACGCTTGGTTTTGTTAAAAATAGCAAGTTTTGCCTGAAACCCCTCCAAAACTATGGACGATTTGTGAATTGCGGACTTGCACCGAAGTGCTTATAATAAGACTCAAGGAAGCAGAGCTGCTTTGAGGGAAGAGAGAGCTGCTTCCTTAACAGCTTTTCGGGACACTGGCTCATGGGCCGTGCGCGAGGGCTGCAAATAACACGAATGCTTCCAAATAGCAGGAGGATATAGACTTATGAAAAACATGATCTCTCGTCGTAACTTTCTGGCTGCTGCCGGTGTCGTGGCTGCTGCCGGTGTTCTGACTGCCTGCGGCGGCTCTTCCAGCACCGCAGCTTCCGCTGCCGGTTCTACCGCAGCTGCAGCTTCCGGCGACACCATCAAGGTCGGCGTTATGGGTCCCCTGAGTGGCAACGTCTCCGTTTACGGTCAGGCTGTTGTCAACGGTGCTGCCCTGTACCTGAAGCAGGTCAACGCCAACGGCGGCATCAACGGCAAGCAGATCGAGATCCTCACCGAGGACGAGCAGGGCGATGCTACGCAGGCTGTCAACTGCTTCACCAAGATGGTGGACGAGGGAATGACCGCTCTGATCGGCGACGTTACCACCACCCCGACTCTGGCAGTCGTTGCTGAGAGCGCAGACTACAATATGCCCATGGTCACCGCTTCCGCTACCGCTGAGGCTGTCACCTACGATGCCGAGACCGACACCGTGAACGCAAACGTCTTCCGCGCCACCTTCACCGACCCGTTCCAGGGCATCAAGATGGCTGACTACGCATACCAGAAGCTGGGCTACACCAAGGCAGCCGTCATCTTCAAGAAGGGCGCAGACTACAACGAGGGTCTGGCAGAGAACTTCGTCAACGAGTTCGAGTCTCTGGGCGGCACCATCGTCGATCAGGAGAGCTACTCTGAGGGCGATGTGGACTTCAAGACTCAGCTGACCACCATCCTCGGCAAGGCCCCCGAGACCGTCTTCTGCCCCAACTACTACGAGGAAGTGGGCCAGATCCTGTCTCAGGCTGAGAGCGTCGGCCTGACCGTTCCGTTCCTGGGCGGCGACGGCTGGGATGGTCTGGAAGGCTACGCCACCAACGATCAGCTGAAGGACACTTACTTCTGCGCGAACTACGCAAAGGGCTCCAACGCCGAGTTTGAGGATGCCTACAAGGCAGAGTACGGTCAGGAGTACCCCAACGGCTTCTCTCCTCTGGGCTACGATGCAGCAAAGACCATCGTCTACGGCCTGCAGGCTGCTGAGGATGCCGGTCTCGAGGCAGGCACCGACGATTACAAGCAGGCTGTCATCGATGCCATTGCCTCCGGCACCATCGACGGCATCACCGGCACCTTCACCTTCGACGAGCATCACGACCCCGTCAAGCAGACTGCTATCCTGACCTATGTGGACGGCAAGCCGGTGCTGAAGGAAATGTTCTGATCCCAGCTTTCTTCCATCGACCGGTGATGGAAGCGCCGCTGAGATCCGAATGATCGTAAATTGACCCGACTGCGGAGAACGCCGGAACAGTATTGCCCCGGTGCTCTCCGCTTTTTTGGAAAAAAGTGTATCCCCACATAAGGCGTGCAACAGCGCCGGAAAGAAAGGAAGTATCCATCCATGACAGTGTTTTTCAGCCAGCTCATCAACGGCTTGTCGCTGGGCAGCATCTATGCACTGATCGCACTGGGCTACAGCATGGTGTACGGCATCATCCTGCTGCTGAACTTTGCCCACGGCGACGTCATCATGGTGGGCGCGTACATGTCCTGGTTCGTCATGAACCAGCTGGGCCTCGGCCCGGTCACGGCGGTCTGTGCCACCATCCTCACCTGTACGCTGCTGGGCGTGGTCATCGAAAAGATCGCCTACACCCCGCTGCGCAGCGCACCCCGTATCTCTCTGCTCATCACGGCCATCGGCGTGTCGTTCTTCCTTGAGTACACAGCTGAGCTGGTCATGGGCTCGGGCGCAAAGGTCATCCCGTCTTACTACGACAACAAGACCTTCTATCTGGGCAAGGTGCCTCTGGGCCTGACCTCTGTCATCACGCTGGTGGTCACCGTGCTGTCCATGCTGGTGCTGACCTTCCTCGTCCAGAAGACCAAGCTTGGCAAGGCCATGCGCGCCGTCTCTGAGGATATGGACGCTGCCCGCCTGATGGGCATCAACGTCAACAGCACCATCTCCTTTACCTTCGCGGTCGGCTCTGCACTGGCCGGCATCGGCTCGGTGCTGTACTGCTGCTCCTACCCGCAGGCTACCCCCACCATGGGCTCCATGCTGGGCCTGAAAGCCTTCGTCGCCGCCGTTCTGGGCGGCATCGGCTCCATCCCGGGCGCAATGGTCGGCGGCATCGTCATCGGCCTGTGCGAGTGCTTCGTCTCCGCCATCGGCCTGTCTGCCTGGAAGGACGCTGTCACGTTCGCCATCCTCATCATCGTGCTGCTGTTCAAGCCCACGGGCTTCCTCGGCCGCAAGGTGCAGGAAAAGGTGTAAGGAGGGCATGAAGATGAACAAGAATCGCAAAACGCTCAAAATGCCCGTGCGCTACCTCATGAACGCCGTGCTGGTGGTGCTGCTGTTCCTGGCCCTTTCCTACATGACCGGCAACATGCTCTCCACTTACCAGAACAAGGTGCTCATGACCGTGGGCATCAACATCATCCTGGCCGTGTCCCTGAACGTGGCCACCGGCTATCTGGGCCAGCTGCCGCTGGGCCACGCCGGTTTCATGGCCGTGGGTGCTTACACCTGCGCCCTCTTCACCAAGTACAGCCCTCTGCCCGATGGTGTTTCCTTTGCCATCGGCCTTGCACTGGGCGCTGTGATGGCCGGCCTGTTCGGCGTCCTCATCGGCGTCCCGGCCCTCCGTCTGACCGGTGACTATCTGGCCATCCTGACCCTGGGCTTCGGCGAGATCATCCGCATCACCCTGAACAACATCGACGATGTGCTGGGCTACAGCCTGTTCTACGGCTCCAAGGGCCTCAAGAACATCCCCAAGTACTCCAACTTCGCCAATGTCTTCCTCTGTGTGGTCATCACCTGCTTCCTCATCCATGCCATGATGAAAAGCCGCCATGGCCGTGCCGTCCTCGCCATCCGCGACAACGAGATCGCTGCCGAGAGCTGCGGCATCCAGACTACTTATTATAAGGTCATGGCTTTCGCTTTCTCTGCTGCCTTTGCCGGTCTGGCCGGTGGTCTGTACGCCTGCTACATCGGCGTTCTGAACCCCTCCACCTTCGGCTTCATGAAGTCCATCGAGATCCTGGTCATGGTGGTCCTGGGCGGCATGGGCTCCATGCTGGGCTCCATCCTCTCCGCTACCGTCCTGACCATCCTGCCCGAGGCTACCCGCAGCTTCGACAGCTACCGCATGGTCATCTACTCGCTGGTGCTCATCCTGATGATGATCTTCCGTCCGGGCGGACTGCTGGGCAGCTACGATTTCTCCATGAGCCGCATCGTGGAAAAGGTCATGAACAGCGAGCTGTTCCACAAGAAGAATGCTGACAAGGAGGGCGCAGACCATGAATGAGTTCCAGACGAAGTTACACAGCGTCCCTTCCGGCGGCTTCCTGACCGACCGCGACAAGGATAAAAAGCCCATCCTCGACGTCCGTGAACTGGGCATCGACTTCGGCGGCCTGACCGCCGTGGACGGCTTCAACCTGATGATCGGCCGCAACGAGATCACCGGCCTCATCGGCCCCAACGGCGCCGGTAAGACCACCGTCTTCAACCTGCTGACCAACGTCTACCAGCCCACCCGCGGCTCCATCCTCATCGATGGGATGCCCACCGCCGGCAAAAAGACCTATCAGGTCAACCGGATGGGCGTGGCTCGTACGTTCCAGAATATCCGTCTGTTCAAGGACCTGTCCGTCATCGACAACATCAAGGTGGGCCTCCACGAGTCCATGAAGTACGATTTGGGCTCCTCTCTCATCCGCCTGCCCAACTACTGGAAGGAAGAGAAGCGCTGCACCGAACGTGCCTTCGAGCTGCTGGACATCTTCCACATGGCCGACCTCGCCGATACACAGGCCGGCAGCCTGCCCTACGGCGCACAGCGCCGTCTGGAGATCATGCGCGCGCTGGCTACCAGCCCGAAGCTGCTGCTTCTGGACGAGCCAGCCGCCGGCATGAACCCCTCCGAGACCGCAGAGCTGACGGAGACCATCCGCCGCATCCGCGACGAGTTCAACATTGCAGTCCTGCTCATCGAGCATGATATGAGCCTCGTTATGGGCATCTGCGAGGGCATCGCCGTGCTGAACTTTGGCCGCATCATCGCTAAGGGTACGCCGGACGAGATCCGCAACAATCCCCAGGTCATCGAAGCCTACCTGGGCAAGAAGGAGGGCTGAACGATGGCACAGACTTTGCTGAAAGTTGATAATATCAACGTCTTTTATGGCAACATCCACGCAGTCAAGGATGTCTCCTTCGAGGTGAACGAGGGCGAGATCGTCACCCTCATCGGTGCCAACGGTGCCGGTAAATCCACCACCCTGAAGACCATCTCCGGCCTGCTCCACCCGAAGACCGGCGACGTCCTCTACAAGGGCAAGAGCATCAAGGGCGTCCGCGCTCATAAAATCGTCGAGGCCGGTCTGGCACAGGTGCCGGAAGGCCGTCATGTCTTCCTGCACATGACTGTGGAGGAGAATCTGGACATGGGCGCTTATACCCAGCCTGCTTCCACCATCGCTCCCAACAAGGAGAAGGTCTTTGAGCTCTTCCCCCGCCTGAAGGAGCGCCGCAAGCAGCTGGCCGGCACCATGTCCGGCGGCGAGCAGCAGATGCTGGCCATGGGCCGTGCTCTGATGAGCAACGCCTCCATGCTGATGCTGGACGAGCCCTCCATGGGTCTGTCGCCCCTGCTGGTGCAGGAGATCTTCGACATCATCCAGGACATCCACAAAGAGGGCATGACCATCCTGCTGGTCGAGCAGAACGCACAGATGGCTCTTTCCGTGGCAGACCGCGCCTACGTCCTCGAGACGGGCCGCGTGGTCATGGATGGCACCGGTGCTGAGCTGCTGACCAACGAGCGTGTCCGCAGCGCATATCTGGGCGGTTAAATTATAAAAAGTAAAAGAGGCGTGACCTTGCGGTCACGCCTTTTTTGTTGTGGAAAATCATTGGATGATGGATTTGTAGTAGTTCCCGAAATCGGCAAGGGCATCAATGATGGGAAGCATCTCTCTGCCGAGGCTGGTCAGGCCATACTCCACGCGAGGGGGCGTTTCGTGATAGTCGTGTCGGTAGGCGAGCCCGTCGTCGATCATCTGCCGTAAGCTGTCCGTCAAAACTTTCTGAGATATTCCCTCCAGATCTCTTTGCAGTTCGTTGAACCGCCATGGGCGGGTCTTGAGATTGCGCAGGATCAGCAGCTTCCACTTGCCGCCGATGAGGGAGACTGCAGTGGCCACGGGGCAGGCGGGCAGTTCTTCTTTTGTTTTCATGGCATCACACCTCCGAGAACATCATAACATATTCTTTTTAATATGTACAGTTATAAAAAGGTGCGTACTTGTTTTAGAGTGTGCTCCGGCTTAAACTATACACAGGCGAGCGAGAGCGCCAATATCCTTTGGAGGTAAAAGAGATGGAAAACTATACGAAAACGAATATCGGCAGCGAGGCAAGAGTGGAACTTCACGAAAAATTGGGCCTGACGGGTGCGGAGGTCAGCATCAACCAGCTCCCGGCGGGCGCAGGGGTGCCTTTTGTGCACGCCCACAGGAACAATGAAGAGATCTACGGTATTATTGCAGGGAAGGGCAAAGCCGTTATCGATGGGAAGGAGATCGCTCTGACCGCTGGCGACTGGCTGAAAGTTGCTCCGGCAGCAAAGCGTCAGTTCTCTGCTGCCGCAGATGAGGGCATTACCTATATTTGCATTCAGGTGAAGGAACACTCTCTGGGCGGCTTTACCGCTGAGGATGCCGTTATCTTCTGATAGAAAGAGCCGGAAACGTAAAACCCCCTGTACATTTCTGTACAGGGGGTTTTATCGTGTTGGAATTATATCAGCTGGTATACCGTGCGGTCTCCAGCAGCTCCTCGGCCCGCTTGACCTGTTCCGCCGTGGGCGGGACAGCATCGGGCAGGGGATAAGGGATGCCGAGCTTCTGCCACTTGAAGAGGCCCAGCGTGTGGTAGGGCAGTACCTCCACCCGCTGCACCGTCTTGAGGGACGAGATGAACTCTGCGGTCTTCCGCAGGCCGTCTTCGTCGTCCGTCAGGCCGGGGACGAGGACATGGCGTATCCAGAGCGGCACGCCGAGGTCGGAGATGCGGCGCGCCATCGCAAGGATGTTCGCGTTGTCCTTTCCGGTGAGCCTGCGGTGCTTCTCCGGGTCGATCTCCTTCAAATCGAGGATGACGAGGCTGGTGGACTTCATCAGCCGGTCAAAATCGGCCAGATACGCCGCATCGTCGGGGCGGAAGGGCTGACCGGCGGTGTCCAGAGCCGTATGCACGCCCTTGGAGCGCGCCAGCTCGAAGAACGCCGTCAGGAACTCCATTTGGCGCAGCGGCTCGCCGCCGCTGACCGTGATGCCGCCTTTTTTGCCCCAGTAGTTGCGGTAGCGCCACGCCCGCTGGAAGAGCTTGTCCACCGTCCATTCCTCGCCGCCCTCAGCCCATGTCTCCGGGTTGTGGCAGTATTTGCACCGCAGGGCGCACCCCTGCAAAAAGACGACGAAGCGGACGCCGGGGCCATCCACAGAACCGAAAGTCTCCAGCGAGTGGACGTATCCGATGGGGTTACAGAGCTGCATGGCAGGTACGGGAGATGACATCCATCTGCTGCTCGCGGGTCAGGTCGATGAACTTGACGGCGTAGCCGGAGACACGGATGGTGAAGTTTGCGTACTCCTCCTTCTCGGGGTGCTCCATAGCGTCGATGAGCTTCTCCTTGCCGAAGACATTGACGTTCAGGTGGTGTGCGCCCTGGTCGAAGTAGCCGTCCATGACCTGCACCAGATTCTCAACGCGCTCGCCCTCGCTGTGGCCCAGAGCGTCGGGGTTGATGGTCTGGGTGTTGGAGATGCCGTCCAGAGCCCAGTGGTAGGGCAGCTTGGCCACGGAGTTCAGAGAGGCCAGCAGGCCGTTCTGCTCTGCGCCGTAGCTGGGGTTGGCACCGGGTGCGAACGGGGTGAAGGCGGCACGGCCATCGGGCAGAGCGCCGGTGTACTTGCCGTAGACCACGTTGGAGGTGATGGTCAGGATGGAGGTGGTAGCCTCGGAGTTGCGGTAGGTGTGGCGCTTCTTGATCATCTCAAGGAAGGTGCGCAGCAGCCAGACACCGATCTCGTCGGCACGGTCATCGTCGTTGCCGTACTTCGGGAAGTCGCCCTCGACCTCGAAGCCGGTGGCAAGACCTGCCTCGTCGCGCACGACCTTGACCTTGGCGTACTTGATGGCGCTCAGGGAGTCGATGACGTGGGAGAAGCCGGCGATGCCGGTGGCAAAGGTGCGGCGGACATCGGTGTCGATGAGGGCCATCTCAGCCTCTTCGTAGTAGTACTTGTCGTGCATATACTGGATGAGGTTCAGCACGTTGACGTACAGGCCGGCCAGCCAGTCCAGCATCTGGACGTATTTGGGCAGAACCTCGTCGTAGTTCAGGTACTCGCCGGTGATGGGGGCGTAGTTGGGGCCGCACTGCTCGTGGCTCTTCTCGTCCACACCGCCGTTGATGGCGTAGAGCAGGCACTTTGCCAGGTTGGCGCGTGCGCCGAAGAACTGCATCTCCTTGCCGGTCTGGGTAGCAGACACGCAGCAGCAGATGGAGTAATCGTCGCCCCAGACGGGCTTCATGACGTCGTCGTTCTCGTACTGGACGGAGCTGGTGTTGATGGACACCTTGGCGGCGTACTTCTTGAAGTTCTCAGGCAGAGCAGAGGAGTACAGAACGGTCAGGTTCGGCTCCGGTGCAGGGCCCATGTTCTCGAGGGTATGCAGGAAGCGGTAGCAGTTCTTGGTGACCATGCTGCGGCCGTCCATGCCGATGCCGCCCACTTCCAGCGTTGCCCAGACGGGGTCGCCGGAGAACAGCTGGTTGTAGCTGGGGATGCGGGCGAACTTGACCATGCGGAACTTCATGACCATGTGGTCGATGAGCTCCTGAGCCTCGCTCTCGGTCAGGATGCCCTTGTCCAGATCGCGCTGGATATAGATGTCGAGGAAGGTGGAGATGCGGCCCACGCTCATAGCGGCGCCGTTCTGGGTCTTGATGGCGGCCAGATAGCCGAAGTACAGCCACTGGCAGGCTTCCTTGGCGGTCTTGGCGGGCTGGGAGATGTCGCAGCCGTAAGCCTCGGCCATCTTCTTCATGCCCTTCAGGGCGCTGATCTGGCGTGCGATCTCCTCGCGCAGGCGGATGACGTCATCGGTCATGGTGCCGTCGCCGCAGTTGGCGAAGTCTTCCTGCTTGAACTTGATGAGGGCGTCGATGCCGTACAGTGCCACACGGCGGTAGTCGCCGACGATACGGCCACGGCCATAGGTGTCGGGCAGGCCGGTGATGATGTGGGTGTGGCGGGCGGTCTTCATCTCGGGGGTATAGGCATCGAACACAGCCTGATTGTGGGTGCGGGTGTAGTCGGTGAAGATCTTGTGCAGCTCTTCAGAGGGCTGGTAGCCGTAGGTAGTGCAGGCCTGCTCCGCCATCTTGATGCCGCCGTAGGGCATGAATGCACGCTTCAGGGGCTTGTCGGTCTGCAGGCCGACGATCTGCTCAAACTCTTTCAGGCTCTCGTCGATGTAGCCGGGGCCGTATGCGGTCAGACCGCTGACGACCTCGGTCTCCATATCCAGCACGCCGCCCTTGGCACGCTCGGCCTTCTGCAGCTTCTGCAGTGCGCCCCAGAGCTTATCGGTGGCCTCGGTAGGGCCAGCCAGGAAAGACTCGTCGCCGTCATAAGGGGTGTAGTTCTTCTGGATAAAGTCGCGGACGTTGACTTCCTCTTTCCAGATGCGGCCCTCAAAGCCTTCCCACTGTTCAAAATCGATCATTGGAACCTCCTTGCTCCGTTCCTGACGCTCTAACCGATCTGCGTTGCAATAATTAGTTAGAGCAGTCTAACTGTTCCGTCTTAAAAAAGCCGCCGATTGCGGTTTCTGAAAGACAGGGTGGTACAGGGCGCAGAGGTATTTGGATGGCAACCCCTGCGCTGTTTATGAGCCGCTGCAGACAGGCAATCGAGTCCGACTGCAGCGGCCTGACACTATAATAACAGTGATTCTCAGAAAAAGCAAGAGGGAACCTGTGGATTTTCTACAAGAGATGGCGGTTTTTGTTATGAAAAATGCTCATGGAGGCCGCCGGAGAAAAAATTTTTGAAAATTTGAAAAACGGGCTTGACAGTCATGACAAACTATGGTATCCTGTTGTCACGGCGAGGTTAGTTAAATCTAACCAAAGCTCCTCCGATTCACCGCAAAGGGATGCCTGCAACTCTCTTTGAGGCGATTCGGTTCCTCCATTCCATTCTCCTATTTATTAAAAAGAGAAAGCGGCTTATGGTTTGCTCCGCTTTCCCTGCGCGCAGCGCGGGGCGCTCTGGTACGGCGCTCTGTGCAAAAAAGTACAAAATGCGGGACACACAGACTTGACCACCTGTGCGCCCCGCTTTTTGTTTTGCAAAGGGAGAGGCAGAACGTCGGCGATGACAGATGGAAAGAGCTGTCTCTTGACACCCCGGGTGAGTGTACTATAATAAGGTGTGTCGGAAAAACGAGAAAAGTTGTTTTTCTTCGGAACGATAAAATGGGAGGCAATGAATGAAAAAATTAGCGAGGGCCATCGTGAAGATGCGCAGGCTCATCCTCATCGCGGCGGTCCTGCTGCTCATCCCGGCGGCAGTGGGAGCCATCGCCACGCCCATCAACTACGACATCCTTTCTTACCTGCCCCAGGAGCTGGACTCCCGCGTGGGCCAGCTGCTGCTGGAAACAGACTTCCATCTGGCCTCCACCAACATGATAACCGTGGAGGGGATGCCCACCAACGAGCTGCTGGCCATGAAGGCCGAGATCGACGAGGTGCCGGACGTGCTGAACACCTTCTGGCTCAGCGACGTGCTGGACCCGGCAGTGCCGACGGAGATGCTTCCGGCGGATGTCCAGCAGTTTATGTTCGGCAAGAACGACTCCACCATCCTCATCGTCCAGCTGGGCGGCTCCAGCGTCAGCGAGGAGACGATGCAGGCCGTGGCCCAAATCAAGAAGATACTCCGGAAGAATTGCTTCTTCGGCGGCATCAGCGTCATCCTGAGCGACACCAAAGAGCTGGTCATGGGCGAGATGCCCTGGTATGTGCTCTGCGCCGTGGGCGGCTGTCTGCTGGTGCTGTTCCTCTCGCTGGAAAGCTGGCTCACGCCGTTTTTGTTCATGCTGGGGCTGCTCTTCCCGCTGGTCTATAACTTTGGTACGAATATTTTCCTCGGTCAGGTCTGCTTTATCACTGTGTCGCTGGCGGCTGTTCTGCAGCTGGGCGTGACGATGGATTTCTCCATCTTTCTGCTCCACCGCTACGACGAGGAAAAGAAGCTCTGTGCCTCCAACGAAGAGGCCATGGAGAACGCCATCTGTAAGACCATGAGCTCCATCACGGCGTCCAGCCTGACGACCATCGCGGGCTTTCTGGCTCTCTGCGCCATGCAGCTGACGCTGGGCGCAGACCTCGGCATCGTCATGGCAAAGGGCGTGGCGCTGGGCGTCATCTGCACCATCGTCATCCTGCCCTCGCTCATTCTCTTCTTCGATCAGTGGGTGGAAAAATACCGCCACCGCACCTTTATACCCAAGCTCACCCGCCTGAGCCATTTTGTTTCCAAACACCCGATGCCCGTCGTGGTGGTGTTCGTCCTGCTGATGATCCCCTTCGGGCTGGCCCAGAGCAAGACCGATATTTACTACAACATTTTTGCCGCTCTTCCGCAGGATATGCCCGGCATCGTGGGTACGAACAAGCTGGGAGAAGACTTCGGCATGATGACCAGCCACTTCATCCTCGTCCGGGAGGAGCTGACCGCCTCTCAGGTGTCCGCCCTCTGCGATGAGATCAGGGAGGTGGACGGCATCACCCAGGTGGTCAGCCTCGACTCCATCACCGGCCCGGGCTTTGAGACGGAACTTCTGCCCGACGAGCTGAGGAACATCGCCCAGAACGGCGGTTACAAGCTCATCCTTGCCAATGGCCGTTATAAGTCGGGCAGCGACGCGCTGAACGCGCAGGTGGACGAGCTGGTCCGCCTCGTCAAGGAGGCAGACCCCGAGGGCCTTGTCACCGGCGAGGGTGCCATGATGAAAGACCTTGTGGAGATCGCCGACGAGGACTTCAAAAATGTCAACATCTGGTCCATCGCGGCAGTGCTGGTCATCATCGCGCTGTCCTTCCGCAGCCTGTCGGTGCCGATTCTGCTGGTGGCCAGCATTGAAGCGGCCATTGCCATCAACATGGGCATCCCATACTTCATCGACGACTCGCTGCCCTTCATCGCCAGCATCGTCATCGGCACCATCCAGCTGGGCGCGACGGTGGACTACTCCATCCTCATGACCACCCGCTACCGCGAAGAACGGCTGGCCCTCCGCTCGCCCAAGGCGGCGGCACAGCAGGCCCTCGAGCACTGCAGCCAGAGCATCCTGACAAGCGGCCTGACCTTCTTCGCGGCCACTTTCGGCGTGGCGGCCATCAGCAAGGTGGAGCTGCTGAAAAGTATCTGTAGGCTCATCTCCCGGGGTGCGCTCATCAGTATGGTGGTCATCCTGCTGGTGCTGCCCGCCGGCCTGATGCTGCTGGACGGCCTCATCTGCCGCACCACCTACCACTGGCTCAACGCCCCCAACGCTGCAAAGGAGTGAATGCTATGAGAAAAACTCAGAATTTTCTGCGCCGCGCTGGCTCTGCGGCGCTTGCCCTGACCCTGACGGTCAGCCTCTGTCAGCCCGCCTTTGCGGCGACCAAGGCCCCCTTCTCGAAGGATGAGACGGTGTATGCCGTCATGGCAGCGGACGGCTCTGTCACCAAGACCACCGTCAGCGAGCATCTTTACAATGCCGACGGCCTCGCCGGTGTGGAGGACAAGTCCACCCTGAAAAACATCGTGAACACCGAGAGTTTTGCCGAGTACACCCAGAACGGCGATACGCTGGTCTGGAACACCGACGACACCGATGTTTACTACAAGGGCGACACGGACCGTCAGCTGCCCATCTCTGCCAAAGTGACCTACACGCTGGACGGCAGGACCGCCCCGCTCAGTGAGCTTCTGGGCCAGAGCGGCCACCTCGTGCTCACCATCGACCTGACCAACCATGAGACCGGCAAGGTGACCGTGAACGGCAAAGAGCGCACCATCGTCACCCCGCTGGTCACGGCGGTGGGCGTCGTGCTGGGCGATGACGCCAGCAGCGTCAACGCCGTGAACGGCCTGCTGGAAAGTGCGGCCAAGAGCAGCGTGGCGGCCTTCGTCACCCTGCCGGGCGTGAAGGAGTCCCTCGACGGCCTGCTTCCCGAACAGGTGAACGGCGTGGCCGAGTACTTACAGGACAGCGTGACCGTGGAGGCCGACGTGGAGTCGCTGACGGCGCCTCAGATCCTGCTGGCCTGCGCGGCGAGCGCCGAGGCGCTGGGGCAGGGAGATGAGGTCTTCGACCTCGACAGCCTCAACGATTTGACCGACGGCATCGCGGCGCTGAATGATGCCATGAACCAGCTGCTGGACGGTGCGTCGCAGCTGAAAGCAGGCGCGGCACAGCTTGCCGCCGGTTCACTGGCTCTGCTGGACGGGGCCAACCAGCTGGACAGCGGCCTCGGCCAGCTGACGGAAGGGCTGGACACCCTGACGTCCAACAACGCCGCCCTGACTTCCGGCGCACAGCAGGTGGCCGACGGCGTGCTGGACTCCGCCAGCCAGACCCTCATGGAGAACGGCCTCATCGACACCCCCATGACCTGGGATACCTATGAAGCCGTCATGGACGACATCCTCTCGCTGGGAGACAAGACGCTGGCGGCGGGCCGCAAAAAGATGGTGCGCACCATCTGGGAGCAGGCTCCGCAGTTCAAGGCCAGCCAGCTGGACATTGCGCTCTACCTCGCGGCCACCCGGACCGACCACGACCTTGAGGCCGCCCTGCGCCTGATGCAGAGCTTCTCGCCCGATTTCATCATGGGCTGGCTGAAAAAGCTCACCGACAGCGACGCCCAGCAGAAGATCCACGACGAGCTGGTCTATCAGACCGCCAACAGCGAGGATATGGCCAGCGTCCGCGCCCTGAAAGAAAATCTGGGCCAGATCCGGCTCTTCGTGTCCAGCGTCGGCCAGTACGCCGACGGCGTGGCTGCAGCCGCCGACGGCGCCCACACCGCCAAGGCCGGAAGCGCTCAGCTGGCCAACGGCGCATCCGCCCTGTATGACGGCGTGCTCCAGCTCCAGAACGGCACCGACCAGCTCAGCGGCGGCCTCGTGCAGTTCAACGACGAGGGCATTTCTCAGCTCACCGGTGCGCTGGACGCCGACCAGCTCCACGCCCTGCAGACCGTGGTGGAAGAGATGACCGGCCGCCTCGCCGATTACACCAGCTTTGCCGGTGTACCCGAGGGGGCGTCCAGCCGGGTGAAGTTCCTCTACAAGACCGCCGAGACGCCCGCCGAAACGGCTCCGGTGGAGACGGCGGCAGACAACGCTTCGGAGGGCAATTTCTTCCTCCGCCTGTGGCACCGCCTGCTGGCCCTGTTCGGGCTCTGAACCGGCAAGATCATGCCTCCCGCCCCCGGCCCCGGAGCCCAGAACGCTCCCGGCCGGGGGCTTTGTTTGTGCAGCATACTCAAAACAGCGGTCGATTATTTGTGGCAGTTTACAAAAAAATAAACGTCCCCTTGACAAATATATAGGGGGGGGGGGTAAAATAAAATCAAACCAGCCCTTAGCCATAGCAGGGCATGGCGAACAAAGGCTTATTATATGGAGGAACCAGACAAATGAAAATGCTGAAAAAACTGCTGGCCGTTGTGCTGACCGGTGCAATGGCCCTGACCCTTCTCACAGCCTGCGGCGGCAACGCTGTGAATGACAAGAACATTGCGGATGCTCTGAATGACATCGTCAAGAGTTCAGTTGCAGCCGGACTGACCAAGGATTACACCTTTAAGCCCCGGACGGATGAACAAGCGATGGCAAAAGCTATCGCTGCGTTGTCCGAGGCGGAGTGGAACACAAAGGGGGATGGGGGCAATAAATTTTCTGGGCCAGTCATGAAGATTCTTGGGCTCAATGAGGGCGGCAAAAATGAAACAAGCCACTTTGTTTGGTGCGGAGCAGTTATTGCCGATGAGATCGGAACAACCGGACAGGCTCATAATGTGATGAATAATATTCTGAGCCAAAAAGCTGCGAATGCAGATAAGCTGACAGGCAAAGAACCCGGAAACATCCGCTACATAGGCACTGCACTTGGTACTCTGACCATTCACGGAAAGCAGACAACGGTGCGCTTCATCGTAGTCACCGCAGATGCTGAGGACCCGCAGCACCCCGGAAAAGCATGATTTTTTTCCATAAAAAATGACAGCAGGCCCCGGAGCATATCGCTCCGGGGCCTTGCTGTTTTTCAGGTTTGGGTCATGGGCGGGGGCAGCTTCTTCGTCCGCCTGCTCGGCCAGCAGGGTGTTCTTGATGCCAGAAAACGATGACATATCTTTTTCCTCTTTTATTTTACACGAACCAGCGACCCGACCACTTCGCAATGTGCGCTGTGGGGGAACATATCCACCGGCGTGAAGCCTTCGGCGCGGTAGCCTTTCTGGGTCAGGAGAGCGAGGTCGCGGGCCATCGTCTCGGGGTTGCAGCTGACGTAGACGATGCGCTTGGGGGCCATGCGGGCCACGCTCTCGAGGAAGGCGGGCGTCGAACCCTCCCGGGGCGGGTCCATGAAGACGACATCGGCCTTCTGGCCCGCGTCGGCGGCTTCCCGGATCCATGCGGTGGCGTCAGCGGCAAAGAAGCGGGCGTTTTTTACGCCGTTGTGCTTTGCGTTGCCGATGGCGTCCCGGACGGCGTCCCGGTTCACTTCCACGCCCACCACCTGCCGGGCCTTATCGGAGGCCGTCAGGCCGATGGTGCCGATGCCGCAGTAGGCGTCGAGGACGACTTCTTTGCCGGTGAGGTGGGCGGCATCGACGGCCAGCCCATAGAGCACGGCGGTCTGGACGGGGTTCACCTGATAGAAGCTGCGGGGGCTGAGGGCGTAGGTCTTGCCGCAGAGGGTGTCGAGGATGAAGCCCTTGCCGTAAAGGACTTTTTCGTCCTCGCCCAGAACGACGCTGGTGCGGCGGGGATTGTAGTTCTGTACGACGGTGGTGACGGGGACGCCCCGCTTTTCGGCCTCGGCCAGCAGGGCTTTCACGAAGTTCTTCGCGCCGGGCAGCACGGGCTGGGCCGTGACCAGCACCACCATCACCTGGCCGGTGGCGACGCCCCGGCGGAGCAGGCAGTGGCGGAGCAGGCCGGTGCCTTTGTCCTCGTTGAAGGGCTGGTAGCGGCAGGCGTTGGCGGCGGCGCGGACGGCCAGCATCACCTTGTCCAGTACCTCGTCCTGCAAAAGGCAGCTCTCCACCGGCAGCACCTTGTGGGTGCGGGCCGCGTAGATGCCGGAGGTGAGTTTTCCACCGGCAGCGGGGGCAAAGGTGGAAATCACTTTATTGCGGTAGTGGTAGGGTGTTTCCATCCCCCGGATGGGGGAGACAGGGCCGTATTTGCCCAGCAGGGCGCGGACGTCGGCCTCTTTCTTTTTGAGCTGTGCGGCGTATTCGGTGGCCAGCATCGGGCAGCCGCCGCAGTTTTTGGCGCGAAGTTTGCAATCCATACCTATATCCTCCCGAAAGCTTGACAAAGCAGTAAAAAATCACTATACTACAAATAGAAAAGGCACTGCGACAAGCGGTTGACCCTTTGGGCTAGGATTCTATGTTACTAGAAAACCGTCACCGGCCAGGGTGGCGGTTTTCGCTTTTCACTCTGATGGTAAAGACCAGTCCAAAAATATGGAACGTCAAAGTAATGGGCATATCTCTCACCTCCTTTCGGAAGTGGAGCCAACCGCCTGCCGTATGTGCAGCGCCTTTTCATCTGCTATCTTATCATAATATTTAACAGAATGCAACGCGAAAGCTCCCGTAACAGGGAGCTTTTTGTGTTATAAAGGCGGATGCTCAGCCGTACGGGTCATACAGGTCATATTCTTCCGCTTCTGCGTGCTTTTCGTTCAGCACGGCGATGGCCTGTTCCAGTTCGCTCTGGGAACAGCCGCTCTCGCTCACCAGCGCCCGCACGGCCTGTGCGAGGTCGCCGCCAAAGACGGTGTTCAGCCGCTGGCGCATGGTGTAGACGCCGTAGGCCCGGCGGGTGACGGTGGGGGCGTAGAGGTTGTGGTTCTGCTCTTTGGTGCAGGTGACCCAGCCCTTCTCTTCCAGCCGGTACAGAAAATTCAGCACGGTGGCGGCGGCCCAGCCTTTTTCGGCCAGACGCGCACCGATGTCCCGCCGCGACACGGGCGGTTTGCAGTCCCACAGGGCCAGAAGCACCTGTTCCTCCGCCGCCGAAAGGGCTTTCAGCCTGTCCGGAATGCCATACATGGGGGGTGATCTCTCCTTTATGAGTAAAAAACTTGATTTTACATTTGTCTCAGATGCTGCCATTATAGCAAAAATCAGGAGAAAGGACAAGAGCAGAAAACCCAGCAGTCATGCGGTTTTTCACTGGATGTTTTACAAATGTCTCTGAAAATGTCCTCTGCACGGGGACATTTGTGCGCTTCGTGCGCCCGCCCGGGCTTTGACGGCTCAACTTTGTGCAAAGATGCTCTTGTTTTGCACCCCCAAAAACCATTATACTACGGACAAATCCAGAGCACAACGCCCGAACGGGCCGTCAGATAGAGGAAAAGGAGAGAACACGTCATGGCACGAGTTTATAATTTCAGCGCAGGTCCCAGCATGCTGCCCGAAAAGGTACTCAAGCAGGCTCAGGCAGAGCTGCTCGAATACGGCGGCAGCGGCCAGAGCGTGATGGAGATGAGCCACCGCAGCAAGTGGTTCGACGCCATCATCACCGACACCGAAGCCACCCTGCGCCGGGTGATGAACATTCCCGATCATTATAAGGTCGGCTTCTTCCAGGGCGGCGCGACCCAGCAGTTCGCCATGGTGCCGCTGAACTTCATGACCACCGGCAAGGCCGACTACATCGTCACCGGCAACTTCTCCAATCTGGCCGCAAAGGAAGCCGCAAAGTTCGGTGAGGCCAAGATCGTCGCGTCCAGCAAGGATAAGAACTTCACCTACATCCCGGATGTGAACGCCATCGACTACAACAAGGATGCAAGCTACATCCACATCTGCCAGAACAACACCATCTTCGGCACCCAGTATGTCGAAGTGCCTCAGGTGGAGGGTGTGCCGCTGGTGGCGGATATGAGCTCCATGATCCTCTCCAAGCCCGTGGACGTCACCAAGTACGGCTGCATCTACTTCGGCGTCCAGAAGAACGTCGCCCCCGCCGGTATGGCCATCGCCATCGTCCGGGACGACCTGCTGGGCCATGCCGCCGACAATGTGCCTACCATGATGAACTACACCACCCTGCTGGCCAAGGACAGCATGTACAATACGCCGCCCTGCTGGTGCATCTATATGACCGGTCTGGTGCTCAAGTATCTGGAAAACGACATCGGCGGTCTTGCCAATATGCAGAAGATCAACGAAGCCAAGGCCAAAGTCCTGTACGACTACCTCGATGGTCAGGACTTCTTCAACAATCCTGTGGAGCACCGCTACCGCAGCACCATGAACGTCACCTTCACCAGCCCTGACCCTGACCTCGACAAGAAGTTCTGCGCCGAGGCCGCAGACGCCGGTTTCGTCAACCTGAAGGGCCACCGCCTCGTGGGCGGTATGCGCGCCTCCATCTACAACGCAATGCCAGCCGAGGGCATCGACAAGCTGGTGGACTTCATGGAGAAGTTCCGCAAAGAGAATGCATGAGTTTTTGTGTATAGGAGATAGGAAAGTATGTTCACCATCAAAACCCTGAACGCCATCAGCCCGGTGGGTCTGGCAAAGCTGAACAAAAACCTGTTCGATGTCTCGGTGGACGCCGACGCCCCCGACGGCATCCTTGTCCGCAGCGCCGACCTGCTGAACACCACCTTCAATGACAACCTGCTGGCCATTGCCCGCGCCGGTGCCGGTGTCAACAATATTCCTCTCGACCGGTGCAGTGAGCAGGGCATCGTGGTGTTCAACACGCCCGGTGCCAACGCCAACGCTGTGGCGGAACTGGTCATCGGTATGCTCATCGCGGGCAGCCGCAATGTGGCTGCTGCCGCCCAGTGGACTCAGGGTCTTGCCGGTGACCCCGCCATGGCAAAGAGCGTGGAGAAGGGCAAAAAGCAGTTCGTGGGCAACGAGATCAAGGGCAAGACCCTCGGCGTCATCGGCCTGGGTGCCATCGGTTCCCGCGTCGCCAACTGCGCCATCGAGCTGGGCATGGAAGTCTACGGCTATGACCCCTATATCTCCATTGATGCTGCGTGGAACCTGAGCAGTCAGGTCCGTCACTGCGTCAACCTGAATGATATGCTGCCCCTCTGCGACTACATCACCATCCATGTGCCGTATCTGCCCACCACCAAGGACACCATCAATGCCCAGACGCTGGCCCTCTGCAAGGACGGTGTCAGGCTGCTGAACTACGCCCGCGGTGAGCTGGTGAACACCGACGCCCTGCTGGAAGCCCTTGACACCGGCAAAGTGTCCGGCTATATGACCGACTTCCCCACGGAAGCTCTGCTGGGCCGTCCGGGCGTCATCTGCACGCCTCATCTGGGCGCTTCCACCCCGGAGGCCGAGGACAACTGTGCGGTCATGGCCGCACAGGAGATCAGCAACTACCTCAAGAACGGCAACATCACCCACTCGGTGAACATGCCCGAGGTGCATCAGCCCCGCGCCGGCGGCAAGCGCATCTGCATCATCCACAAGAACGAGCCGGGCATGATCAGCCAGATCACCGCCCTGACCACGGAGGCGGGCCTGAACATCGAGAACATGGTGAACAAGAGCAAGAAGAACATGGCCTACACCATGCTGGACGCCACCGGTGCCGTGAATGATGCACTGGCCGCGAAGCTCTCGGCCATCCCCGCCGTCGTCCGGGTGCGCATCCTGTGATGCTGCGATAAAATTTCCTGAGGCCGCTGCCCTGCCGGGGCGGCGGTCTTTTCGTGAGCGGATACGCTTGAATCCCGTCATTGACCACAGCGGGGATTTGCGGTAAAATCATATCAGCCGGAGTGTCAGCCTGTGCGGCCCGCCCGGCTGAAGATGATGAATACAGGAGGTTTGTCCATATGAAGGCCAAAAGATTGCTTTCGCTGCTTCTCACAGCAGCCCTCATGCTGAGCATGGTGACCCCGGTGCTGGCCGCCTCGGCAGAGACCGAATTGCCCCGCGCCTCCCAGACCCGGCTGGAAGAGACGAATGAAGTCGTCTCCATCCGTCTGCAGGCTACCGGCAAGCTGGTCTATGGCTCCCCGTTCGAGCTGTCGGTAGTCACCCGCCCGGCGGACGCGCAGTATATCGGCGTGGTGTTGGGCATCAAGGGCGAAGCCAAGGGCTACGTCACCCTCGTGCTCTCCGATAAGCTCCGCACCCTGCTCAAGATGATACCCCTGCCCCGCAAGATGTCCAAGACCCCTGATCAGGTAGAAGAGTTCAATGTCTACGCCTATGTCAAACAGCTCATCGACGGCAACGATGTCAGTGTGCTGCTGGGCGTGGCCGATGAGGTCGTCAAGGTGATGGATACCCTGAAATTCTATATCCCCACCCTGAAAGATATGTCCATGGGCCTGAAGCTCTCTCTCGAGCTCATCCGCCGCTACCTTCCCGAGGGCGCGTTCAGCCGCATCTATCTGGATGAGCAGCCCGTGGATTCGGGCAGCTATATCGCGGGTGCCGTGGCGCTGGAATCCGGCGATTTGAACACCGCCGGTGTGGCCATGTTCAAGATAAAGCCCAAGACCGAGGGCGTCCGCCTCTACTGGGCCGAAGACCTGCCCGCCGGGATGACGCTGGCCGAGGCTGAGGCACACAATGTCGGCGCTCTGCTGGAGTCGGACGGCGTGGTGGTCGATAATGCCAAGGTCACCTGTACGTATAAAAAGAAGGGCCTGTTCAGCAGTAAGTCCACGGAGTTCCCGACGCAGCCGGGTATCTACACCCAGACGGCAACAGTCTCCGGCAACTATTCCTGCGAGAAGATCACACGGACCATTGTGATCAATTAACATCAAAAGAAAAAACCTCCTGTGCGTCAGCACGGGAGGTTTTTTATCTTATTTACATCCGGAACCGCCAGCCCCAGCCGCCGCCACAGCAGCAGTTGCAGAGCAGATTGAGCAAAATCATGCTCCAACACCAGCGCATCAGCCCGCCGGGCTGGGCGTAGGTGGTCTGGGTGCGGTAGGTCTGGCCGGGATCCTGCATCCGGCGCAGGTGCATCTGGTATTCGGTGTTATTGGGGTCCAGCTGAACGGCGCGGCGGGCGTCCTGCAGCGCATCGATGCTGTTGCCGAGGCCCTGATTGGCCAGCGAGGAGAGGTAGTACCACCGTGCCGAGCGGCTGTTCATGCCGTCCAGCACCCGGCGTGCCTCCGCGTAGCGGCCATTGGCTACAAAGTTGCGGGCCGCCTGCATCTCGGGGGTGTCAGAGCCGGAGTAGCTGGCCCCGCTCTGCTGCTGATAGCCGCCAAAACCGAATCCGAAACCAAACGGGTCGAACCCGAAGCCGAAATCGCCCTGCTGCCAGCCGTTCTGGCTGTAGCCCTGGTCGTATCCCTGCTGGTAGCCGCCCTGATAATAACCCTGCTGGCCGTAGCCGTAACCGCCGCCGGGCTGTCCGCCCATCTGGGGGCCGGTGTCGCCCTTGGTGATGGCGTCGTAAGCTGCCTGCACCTCTTTGAAGTGCTCTTCGGCGGTGGGGTCGTTGGGGTTCAGGTCGGGGTGCCAGCGCTTGCACTTGGCACGGTAGGCTTTCTTTATCTCGTCGTCGGTTGCGCCGCGCTGGATGCCCAGCACCTCATAGGGATCTCTCATGGGTCTACTTCCTCACGTCTCTCAGGCCATGCGCGGCCTTTTCGTTCCATACAATATTACAGTCTACAGGACAGTGCCTGCAAAATCAAGACAAAATCCGCCTTTTGGGCGGAATTGGTTACTTTTTCTGGGCCTCTTTGGCCTGTTTGCAGTTGTATTTGAGCCACACGCCGGAATACAGGATGTTCCGCAGAAGGTCCGCGTCCTCTACGCAGGGCAGACGCTCGAAGCTTCTGGCGCACCGGGCCAACAGCAGCTCAAAAATTTCCCGCATCTCTTCCTCGTAGCCGGGCTGACGGCTGAGGGTGCGCAGCGGATTGTATGCGCCCTTTTTCTCGTCCTGTGCCAGGTCATCGTAGGCGTCCAGCAGGTAGATGAATTTGCCCAGATGGAAGCCGATGCCCCGCAGCTCCGGCGACCAGTGGTCCTGCTTGTAGTCGAACAGCTCGGCCATCAATTCGCCGAAGCAGCCCGACACAGCATCGAGGTCTTCGCTGCCCTCGACTTCCAGCTGAGCCAGCCGGTCGAGGCAGGTGCGGATGGCGCTGCACTGTCGGGGCCAGCGCTGTGCGGCGGTCTGAGCAGGGGAGTCCAGCAGCTTTTCGAAGCCGAGGCCCAGCAGGCTGTGGTCGTCGTTCCATTTATCGGCGGCGTTGTAGTAGTGGAGCGCCACGCTCATATCGGCGCAGTAGTCGGTGGGGCCGCTGTGCCGCCAATTTATCTTCCGGATGGGGTGGATGGGGCAGTGGCCGCTGCCGGTGACGCACTCGCTCTCACCCTCGTAGAGGCTGGAAAGCAGCAGATCCAGAAACGTCAGATCGTAACTCAGCGTCAGACGGCCCCGCAGGCCGTGGAGCGCACCGATGCGGCGGCAGAGGCCGCAGTAGGCCGTGCGGTAGCGGGCCTTGGCCTCGTCGTCCAGCGCGGCCTGATTCGGGATGACATATCCAAACATACGTTAGCTCTTCTTGATGAACTGGGTGCCGCAGCGGGGGCAGGAGATCTGGATGCGGCCCCGGCCCCGGGGAACGCGCAGCTTCTGGCGGCACTGGGGGCAGCGGTAATAGTGGTAGAGTTTGCGGTTGTCCCACTGGTCCTTCAGGCCGCTGAACTTATTGCGGATGCGGTCCTTCACGGCGTAGTATTTATAATTTTCTTCGGTGCGCTTGGAGATGTTGCGGCTGAACATCCGGTAGTAGCACAAGCCCAGCAGCACCACGCCGACGTACAGCAGCAGCGGCAGACGGGTGAGGATATAGACCAGGATCAGCACGAGAGAGGCGATGTTCAAAAACTGGTTCAGACCATCGGTGCCGTAGCGGCCTATCATGAACTGGCGTATCTTTTCTTTCATAAACGTCCTTCCTCATAAAAGAGGGGCGGGTGCGCCGCCCTTCTGTGTTTTTCTGCTTTCAGGATACCATGCAACCATGAGAAAATTTTGAACAGAGTGCAAACCTATCGTAAAGAGACGGCATTTAAGGGCCGCTCACTCCTCCCGGCAGCGGATGGTGAGGGAAACTTCGGTGTCCAAAGCACCCTCCATCCGGCAGTGGAGTTTGGCCGGGCCGGCCTCGCCGGTGGTGGCGAGATAGGTGCCTGCCATGCCGCCCCGCAGAGGGACGACGCTGGGGCCAAGGATGCGCAGCGGCCCCTCTGCGCTCAGCTGAACGGCCTCACCACAGTAGGGCAGGAGATTGCCGTTCTGGTCGATGGCCCGCAGGCTCACGGCGGCACAGTCCCAGGTGGGGCCGTCGGTCAGGATGGGATTGTGGACGGTGCATTCCAGCCGGACGCTCTGCACCGGCTCCTTCACGACGGTGCGGACGGCCCGGCCATGCCACACGGCCTCGAAGCGGTAGACGGCGGCGGGGCTGCCCAGCACGCCGATATATTTGTAGTAAAGCTGTACCAGCTCGTTCCAGCTCAGGCGCAGCGAGTACATCCGCGCCCGGGACAGGGGCGAAAGCTCCATGGCGTCCCGGCGCATCTCGTTGAGGATGGCGGCCACCTGCGGCGCGGCAGTGCGGTCGATGCCCTCGTATTTCTCCAGCAGCAGGCCCACGAAATCGTGGATCTCGATGGGCGGGTGGGGCAGAGCCGCAAAGCGGCCCCGGCGGTCAGGTGTGAACTCGGCTACGAAGTCGTTGTCCCGGTAGAGCCGCAGGCTTTCGGCGTTGGTGAACGCCCAGCACGCCCCCGCAAAGCCGCCCGGGTGGTCGCCCAGTGCCATGCTGGATGAAATTTCGAGCACGATGTCGGAAGGGGAGCGGGGCGTCTTCTGGCTGGCGTAGACGGCGGCAGAAAGCTTCGGGTTGCGGAACATATCCATCACACCCTGATAGCTGATGCGGTCGCCGCTGCCGAATTCGCGGTGGGTGTTGTAGTCGGTCATGCACCAGCCGAAGCTGCCCGCCACGCCCTGCTGAGCGATGGTGTCGTTGAGGACAGCGGCGTAGCGCAGGGCCTGCGCCAGGCGGTGGGGCTCGTCGTCGAAGGACTTGGCCGGGAACTGGGCGCCCTCGAACTCGCTGATGAGATAGCCTTTCCGGGTGTCGGGGGTGACGGCGGTGCGGGCCTCGCACCCGACGCCGCGCCCGTGGTAGGAGTAGTCGGTGTAGGCGTAAACATCTTCCAGAAGCTGGCTGCGGCGGGTGCTGCGGGTACCAGCCGTGGGGCGGGTGGGGTCGAGGCGGCGGACCGTCTCGTTGGTGCGCTTATAAAAGCTCTCGTCGTCGGCGCTGCCGCTGACCCGCACGCCCCACAAAAAGATGCTGGGGTGGCTGCGGCACTGGCAGACCATCTCGCGGCAGTTCTGCAGAGCCTGCGCTTTCCAGATGTCGTCGCCGACGTGCTGCCAGCCGGGCATCTCCACAAAGACCAAAAGGCCCAGCTCGTCGCAGGCATCGAGGAAGGCGGGGCTGGGGGGTGTGGTGAGGCGCACGGCGTTGCAGCCCAGCTGCTTTTTCAGGAGCTGAGCGTCCAGCCGCTGGATGCTGTCGGGCATGGCATAGCCCTGATAGGCGTAGCTCTGGCGGCGGTTGAGGCCCCGCAGCTCCACCCGCTGGCCGTTGAGGTAGAGCCCGCCCGCCACGAACTGCAGGGTGCGGAAGCCGAACCGGCAGCTTTTCTCGTCCAGCACCCGGTCGGGCAGGCCGCCGGTGCCGGGACGGATGAGCCGGACGGTCAGGGTGTAGAGGGTGGGATGCTCGATGCTCCACGGATGGACGCTGTTCAGTGCGCCGGTGATGGGCAGCGACAGCTCGCCGGTGTAGAACGCCCGGCTGCCCGAGGGGCTGCGGATCTCGGCCTGTAACGTGCAGCCGACGGTCTCGCCCACGGTGGCCGTGTAGATGCGGAAATCGCCCTCGGCCTTCGTCTCGATGAAGATGTCCCGCAGGTAGGCGGGCTCTTTCACGTCGAGGCAGACGGCGCGGCAGATGCCGCCGTAGGTCAGAAAGTCCATCTGCCCGCCGAAGGGCGGGATGTTCAGATCTTCGCGGCTGTCGCAGCGGACAGCCACCACGTTTTTCTGACCCAGATGGAGAGCACTGGTCAGATCGACGGTAAATGCGGTGTAGCCGCAGCTGTGGTGGAACACCCGCCGCCCGTTGCAGAACACCGTGGCGTCATGGGCCACGGCTCCGAAGGTGAGCAGAACGGTGCGGCCCTCCCATTCTTTGGGCGCAAAAAACTCCCGCCGGTAGCCCGAAAGCTTCTGGTAGTCGTTCTCGTTGCAGTAATTGTAGGGCAGGGCCTTGACCGTGTGGGGCAGGCGCACCGGCTCAAGGGTCAGCTCCGGGCATTCCGGCCGCACGATGGCGGGGTCAAAGACCGGGGTGAAGAGCCAGCCGTCGTTCCAATCGTAGTGTTCCATGGCAAATGTTCTCCGTGGCAAAATACTTTAGTTCCTATGCTACCACAAAGTTATGAACGAAAAAAGAATCCGGGCCGGATTTTATCGGTTTCCGAATAAAATTTCAGAAAGAAGGGCCGCGTTCCCGCCGGGAACGCGGCCCTTCTTTGAAAAAGCTCAGCGGATAAAGTTGGTCATGGGTCTGCGGGGATTCTCCGGGTGCTGGATGCCTGCGGCTTTGCCGGCCTCGATGCACCGGAGCAGCCAGGCCATGTTGCGGCCCAGCTCCTGCATGACGGCGCAGCCCTCGGCGTCCTGCAGTACCTGCTCGGGGTTCGAGCCGTGGACCATGGGCCAGTAGGAGCCGCTCACCAGCGGCATATGGAAGAACTCGGGGTACTTCACCAGCTGGTCGAGGGTGGATGTGGTGCCGGCGCGGCGGGCCGAGCAGCAGATGGCGGCGGGCTTGTAGGCCAGATATCTGCCGCCCGCGTAGGCGAGACGGTCCATGAAGCTGGTCATGTTGCCGGAGGCGGAAGCGTAATGCACCGGCGTGCCGAAGACGAAGGCGTCGGCAGTCTTGGCTTTCTCGATGGCCTCGTTGACCACGCCGCCGAAGACGCAGCCCTTGCCGGCGGCACAGCCGCCGCAGCCGATGCAGCCGCCCACGGGCTTTGTGCCGACGTTCAGGATCTCCGTCTCGATGCCGGCGGCGTTCAGCTCCCCGGCGATGAGGCTCAGTGCGGTATAGGTGCAGCCCTTCTCGTGGGGGCTGCCGTTGATGAGCAGGACTTTCATGATAAATACTCTCCTTTTGTACGCCCGAAAAAGCGGCGTTCTGGTATGATTTTAGCACATTCATGACCGTAACGCAACGAATCATGACGCTGCCCTTGACAAAGACCGGCGGTATGACGATAATATGAAGTTACGATAACAGGAAAGACCCGAAGGAGGCCAAAACCATGCGAGTCATTGCAGGAGAAGCCCGCGGCAGACGGCTGGAAGCGCTGCCCGGCACGGATATTACCCGCCCCACCCTCGACCAGGTGAAGGAGGCGATGTTCAGCATCGTCCAGTTCGACCTGCCCGGAGCCCGTGTGCTGGACCTGTACGCAGGCAGCGGCCAGCTGGGCATCGAGGCGCTGAGCCGGGGCGCTGCCCGGTGCGTGTTCCTGGACGAGAACCGCGAGGCCGTGAACATCGTCATGAAGAACTGCAAGAACTGCGGCGTCTTTGACCGCAGCCGCGTCAACATCGGCGAAGCGGCCCGCTTCCTCTCGGCCTGCCGGGAGCAGTTCGATCTGGTGCTGCTGGACCCGCCCTTCCACAACGGCACGCTGGAAAATATCCTCCCCATCGTGGACAAGTGCGTCGCCCCCGGCGGCATCGTCATCTGCGAGAGCGAGACGAAACTCGTCCTCCCCGCCGAAGTGGGCGGCTTACAGCTGAAGAAGCAGTATAAGTACGGCAAAGTCCTGCTCTGGAAATATGTGAGACCCATGGCAGACGCCGCAGAGGAAGAAGGAGAAGCGTGATGAACGTCAACGAGCTTTTGGATACCATCGAAGACCTGCTGGAAGAGAGCACCGGAATGCCCCTTTCGGGCGGCAAGCGCATCGTGGATGTGGAACAAATTCGGGACTATCTCGATGACATCCGCGCAAACCTCCCCGTGGAGCTGCGTCAGGCCCAGTCCATCGTCAGCGACCGCGCCCAGCTCATCGAGTCGGCCAACGCGCAGGCACAGGCCATCGTCAAGAAGGCAGAAGAGCGCGCCCGCATCCTCGTGAGCGAGGCCGAGATCGTCCGCGCCGCCCAGCAGCGTGCGTCCGAGATCGTCTCCGCTGCCCAGACCGAGGCCCGCACCGTCCGCCAGACGGTCACGGATTACTGCGATAATATGCTGAAAACCACCGAGGAGACGATGTCTGAGAACGCCGCCCAGGTGAAAAACGTCCGCGCGAACCTGCGCCAGAACCCCCGCCGCGGCGCGTGATGGGCCGCTCCTGACCTGAATCCAGTCCCCTGCGAGTAAAAATGACGATTCGCAGGGGCTTTTTTTGTAACATTTTGTAGGAAAAAAGCGCAGGAAAAAACTTGCATTCGGCGTTTCGATTTGCTAAAATAAAATAGAGTCGTCAGGTATCATGACAGAGCAGAAAACGGGACAAACTCCCCGGGAGATGTCCGGCGTATCGGACGGCTCGGAACACGAAACGAAAGGAGGCTGGGCGCGATGACTCAGACAGAAGATTTGGCACAGTTCGACCCGGCCTCGTTTGAGCATATCCCCGTGCTTCTGAACGAGTGCCTCGACGGACTGAACATCGACCCGGCAGGCACCTATCTCGACGGCACGGCGGGCGGCGCGGGGCACTCCCGCCAGATCGCCCTCCGGCTGGACGGCGCAAAAGGCGGGCGGCTCGTCTCCCTCGACCAGGACCCCGACGCGGTGCAGACCGCCAGGGCGCGGCTGGCCGGGCTCCCGGCCACGGTGGTGCAGATAAACTTCCGCTACGCCGGACAAGCCCTCGAGAGCCTCGGCATCGAGAAGATAAACGGTGCGCTGCTGGACCTCGGCGTTTCCAGCCATCAGCTGGACGACGCGGCCCGGGGCTTTTCGTACCGGGCAGACGCCCCGCTGGATATGCGGATGAGCCAGCAGGGGGAGACGGCGGCAGACCTCGTGAACACCGCCAGCCGGGAAGAGATCTCCCGCATCCTGCGGGACTACGGCGAAGAGCCCTATGCCTGGCAGATCGCCGGCCACATCGTGGAGGCCCGCGAGACGGCCCCCATCGAGACGACGTTACAGCTGGCCGACATCGTGGCCAGCGCCATGCCGCCTGCGGAGCGGCGCAAGAACAAGAATCCTTCGCGGCGCACGTTTCAGGCGCTGCGTATCGCGGTCAACCACGAGCTGGACGCTCTGGAGGAAGGTCTGGATACCATCTTCGACCACCTTGCCCCGGGCGGAAGGCTGTGTGTGATCACCTTCCATTCGCTGGAAGACCGGCTGGTGAAAAACAAGTTCCGCCGCTGGTCCACCGCCTGCACCTGCCCGCCGGAGTTCCCGGTCTGCGTCTGCGGCGGCAAGGCGAAGGCAAAGCTCATTACCCGGAAGCCCATCGAGGCCGACAAGCAGGAACTGGAGGAGAACCGGCGCAGCCGTTCTGCTCATCTGCGCGTTTTGGAGAAACTCTGAGCCGGATAAGACGCCGCTCAGTGTAAGAGGAGGAGATCAACTATGGGTCAGCCAGCTTATGATATGTCGTCTGAGGTGCGTCGCAGAAAAGCGCCTCAGACCCAGCGCAAGGTCGCACTGCGGGTGGAAAAGGGCGGCAAACGCCGTCTCAGCCCGTTCCAGGCGGCCATGCAGCACGCACTTCAACTGATCTCGATGGCGCTGCTGGCAGGCTTTGCGGTAAGCCTGCTGTGGAGCGAGGCCCAGCTGGTGGAGGTCAACGACCAGATCCAGAAGGCCAAAGCGGAACTCGTGAGCGAGCAGAGCCAGTACACCTACTATAACAGTGTCCTCAACAGCAAGACCAACATCACCAGTGTGGAAGAAGTGGCCGGGCGGCTGGGCCTCATGAAGATGGACCAGAGCCAGCTCACCTACATCCGCCTCGACAGCGACAGCGTGCTGGTGCGCAGGGAGTCGGCTGTCCACCAGTGGACGGATTTCCTGCACGACGGTGCCATGACCATTCTGGCTTCCGTCCGCAGCGCAAAATAAGCAAACAGACAGAAAAGCGTGCGGCAGCGCACGCTTTTCTGGTTTCTGCAGGAGAATACCATGCAAAACAAGCCCTCCAACGACCAGCATAAGAGCATCTACTACCGCCTCCGCCGCAGCGACCCGCACGAGCGCCTCAGTGCGCGGCTGCGGCATTTCAGCTTCGGCGCGGCGGTATTTTTTGTAGTGGCGGCTGCGGGCATCGTCACCCACAGCCTGTATAACATCCAGATAAAACAGGGCGCGACCTTCCGCCAGTATGCGGCCCAGCAGCAGCTGCTGGACAGCACCATCCAGGCCACCCGCGGCGAGATCTACGATGCCTCCGGCATCACGCTGGCGTCCACCAGCGTAGTATGGACCATCTGGGCCGACCCCAGCTACAGCACGGCCCTCTTCACCAGCCAGACCGTCGAGGAGACGGGTGAGGCTGTCAAGACCGTGGACGAGACGACGCTGGCCGATGTGAGCCGCCAGCTCACCCTGCGGCTGCTCTCCGGCGACGGCGAGAGTCTGGACAGCGTAGATACCTCCTCGGCGGAATATCAGACCCAGTACCAGACCGTGCATGATGCGCTGGCCCAGAACGGCTCGTCCTATCAGGTGCTGGCCACCAAGGTGAACAACGCCGTCAAGCTCTCCATCGAGAAATACGTCAGCGAATATAATAAAGATCACGCCAAAGCCAAGACTCTGGAAGACGGCACCGTCATCAAGAAGGGCCGTGTCTCCGTCTCTTCGTCCAAGAGCTTCCAGCGCGATTACCCCTACGGTGCGTTCGCCGCATCGGTGCTGGGCTTCTGCAACGGCGACGGCGAGGGCTTCTACGGCCTCGAAAAATCCTACAATGACACCCTCGCGGGCGTCAATGGCCGCACCATCACCCTCCGCAATGCCTACGGCAACGCCATCGCCGACGCCAACGCCACCACTTACGCCGCCAAGGACGGCTCCAATCTGGTGCTGTCGCTGGACGTCAATGTGCAGGAGGTCGTGGAGCGCTACCTCAACGAGGCCATCTACGCCAACACGGTCGAGAACCGCGGCGCAGCCATCGTCATGAACGTCAAGACCGGTGCCATCCTTGCCATGGCCTCGAAGCCTGACTTCGACCCCAACGCTCCACTGGATTTCAGCGAGAATCTGGCCTATCTGAATGAGCAGGTGAACGCCGAGCCGGAGATCTACACCATCTACAAGAAAGACGCCAATGGCAACTATCTCCGGGATGAGCAGGGCAAGAAGATACCGGAAGAGGACCCCGATTACACCGGAACCTACCGCGACATCCAGTGGAAGAACAAGACCATCACCGAGCTGTACTACCCCGGAAGCGTCTTCAAGGTCATCACGGCCGCCATGGGTGTGGACTCGGGCAAGGCCACCTATTACACCACCTTCAACTGCTCCGGTGCCTACGGCGTGGCAAAAGAGACGTACCACTGCGCCGGTAAGAAGGCCCACGGCGTCCAGAACCTCGCCGAGGCCCTCCGGAACAGCTGCAACATCTACTTCATCCAGCTGGGTCAGCGGCTGGGTCCCAGCGCCTTCTACGACTACTTCGACGCTTTCGGCTTCACCGAGCGCACCGGCGTGGATCTGCCCAACGAGACGGGCATGATGAAGTATTACACCAAGAGCCAGCTGGGCGAGGTCGAGCTTTCGTCTTCCGCCTTCGGTCAGGCAATGGCTGTGACTCCGCTGCAGGTCTGCACCGCCGTCTCGGCAGCCGTCAACGGCGGCTACCTTGTCACCCCTCATGTGGTGGATAAGATAACCGACCAGAACGGCAACGTCGTCGAGGAAATCGGCGCGAACGTCCGCCGTCAGGTCATCAGCAAGAGCGCCAGCGAGACCATCCGCCAGTTCATGGAGTATGAGGTGGGCGACGGCACCACCACCGGCGGCGGCTCCAACGCCTACGTCGCGGGCTACCGCATCGGCGGCAAGTCCGGTACGTCCGAGCAGCTGAACATGGAGCGCCGCGCCGACGGCGACTACAAGAAGGTCGCCTCCTTTGCCGCCGTCCTGCCCGCCAACGACCCCGAAATTCTGGTCTACGTCATGCTGGACGACCCCAACAACGCCCACACCGACTATTCGTCCATCCTGGCTGCGCCTGTGGTCGGCAACATCATCAGTGAGATAGCCCCCTATCTGGGCATTGCCACCGATGGCATCGACCGCAGCCAGAACACCGTCAAGGTGCCGAACCTCGTGGGCAAGGAGTGGAGCAATGCGCAGGTCTCCCTGAATACCAAGGGCCTCAAGCATCAGCTCGTGGAGAGCGAGAGCGACCAGACCGCCGCCGTCGTCACCTACCAGTACCCCCACGCGGGCGCAACGGTGGCCAGCGGCACCACCATCTATCTTTACACCGATACCTACTCCGGCAGCCACACGGAAGTGCCGGACGTCAGCGGCAAGAGTGCCGACTTTGCCCGCCAGATGCTGACCGCCGCCGGCCTGAACTGTCAGGTGGCGGGGGACAGCGCCGGTACCGTGCAGAGCCAGAGCGAGGCCGCCGGCTCCAGCGTCCAGAAAGGCACTGTCGTTACAATTACCTGTGGGTAATGCATTAGGCTCTCCCTTTGGGAGAGCTGCGCGTCAGCGCCTGAGAGGGCAAGGCCGGTCAAAAAATGGAATCGGCTTGGATAACATTATATGAGGGAGAATGATTTATGGAAAAAATCGCAGCAGACCTGCTTTTGAAGGGCCTTGCCCCCGAGGGCTTCGCCGACAGCCAGCCCATCGGCCTCGTGACCACCGACAGCCGCGAGGTCTGCCCCGGCTGCATCTTTGTGGCTTTCCCCGGTGAGCGCTTCGACGGCCACGATTTCGCGGCCAAGGCGCTGGAAGAGGGCGCGGCCTACGTCGTCCTAAACCATCCGGTGGAGGGCGTCCCGGCTGAACGGGCGGTGATCAGCCCCGACAGCTACCACGCCATGATGGTCATGGGCGCAAACTACCGCGGCCAGTTCCATCCGAAGGTGGTGGGCGTCACCGGCAGTGTGGGCAAGACCACCACCAAGCAGATGACCTACGCCGCCATCGCGGGCTTTGGCAATACCATCAAGACCGAGGGCAACCAGAACAATGAGCTGGGCCTGCCCCGCACCATGTTCCGCATCGGCAGGGATACGGAGTACGCTGTCGTGGAGATGGGCATGAGCCACGCCGGTGAGATCGAGCGTCTGGCAAAGTGTGCCCGCCCCGATGTGGGCATCATCACCTGCATCGGCGTGTCCCACATCGGCAATCTGGGCAGTCAGGAGAACATCTGCAAGGCGAAGCTGGAGATCTGCGCCGGCCTTGCCGAGGGTTCGCCCCTCGTGCTCAACGGCGACGACCCCTTCCTGCGCAAAGCCGCGCTGCCCGCCCATGTCCGGCCCGTGTGGTTCAGCCTCGGCGACGAGAACGCCGACGTCTGCGCTCTCGATGTCCGGCAGGAGGGCGACGGCATGGCCTTCACCCTCTGCGACAAGGCCGCAGGCCGCTATGAGGTGACGATCCCTGCGATGGGACGTCACAATGTGGCGAATGCGCTGGCCGCTTACGCCGCCGCCACCCGTCTGGGCCTCGCGCCCGAGGGCGTCATCGCGGGTCTGGCCGATTTCGAGCAGACCGGTATGCGCCAGAAGGTGGTCCACGCAGGCAGCATGGACGTCATCGAGGACTGCTACAACGCCAACCCCGACAGCATGAAGGCTGCGCTGGCGATGTTCAAAGAGTACCCCTGCAAGCGCCGCTTCGCTCTGCTGGGCGATATGCTGGAACTGGGCGGGATGAGCGCGCCAGCCCACGAAGAGCTGGGCCGTCAGGCCGCAGAGGCCGGGCTGACCGCCCTTGTCACCTATGGCCCCGAGGCCGCACGGACGGCCCGGGCTGCAAAGGACGCGGGCCTCGCCGACGTCGTCCACGCCGAGGATTACCAGCAGGCCGCAGACGCTCTGCTGGCCCGGATGGCCCCGGGCGACGCTCTGCTGGTGAAGGCCAGCCGGGGCATGGCACTGGAAAAGGCGCTGGCCCTGTTTTATCCCGTCTGCACAAAGTAAAACACTTGGAGTATCGTTATTATGATTCGTTTTGCCTTGATCGTCGCCTCAACGCTGGGGTTCGTCCTCACGGCGGCGCTCGGGAATTTGATGACGCCGCTGCTGCGGGCGTTCCGCGTCCGGCAGGAGGAAAATGAGCCGCCCACGATGGGCGGGCTCTGCCTGATGGTGGGGACGCTGGCGGCGGTGGGCGTCGGCTGGACAGCGGCCTGTGTCGCCCAGCCGGAGCTGCTGGGGACCGAGAGCCTGCTGACCACACGGCTGCTCATCGCCCTGTTCGGGGCGCTCTGCTTCGGGGCCGTGGGTCTGGCGGACGATCTGGTCCGGCTGCGGCATCGGTCGCCGCTGGGGCTGCGCCGCCCGGTGCGGCTGGCGCTGGAAGCGGCCTCCGGCACGCTGGTGCTGGCCCTGCTGGGGCTGAACCACTGCCTGCCCGACGGGCTGGCCCTGCCGGGCGTCGGCTACTGCACCCTCGGGCCGCTGGCCCCGGTGGTCTGGCTGGCGATTTTAGTGGCGCTGGCCGAGAGCGCCCGCACCGCCGACGGCATGGACGGCACGGTCTGCGGCTGCGCCTTCATCGCCATGCTGGGTCTCATGACGGCGATGACCCTCTTGGGCTGGTTCCCGCTGGGAGTCCTCCCGGCGGCGCTGGCCGGGGCATTGATGGCCTTCCTGCTCTGGAATTTCTACCCCGCAAAGCTCCGCCCCGGTGCAGTGGGATGCCAGTTTTTAGCCGGTGCGCTGGGCTGTGTGCCGCTGAGCGTCGGCTGGCCCGGGCTGGCGCTCCCGCTGGCTCTGCCCTACTGGCTGGAGGGCGGCATGGTGGCTCTGCAGATCATCGTCTGGAAAGCCTCCGGCGGGCGGCGGCAGCTGTTCGGCACCGCGCCGCTCCACCGCTGGCTGGAAAAGCGGGGCTTTGACCCGGTGAATATCTTTTATATCTTTGGAGTCCTGGCAATGCTGGGCCTTGCGCTGACCTTGCAGGCGGCGCGGGCCAGCTGAGCCGGGATCCAATAAGGAGGGAATGCGGATGGCGACCATCCGGAGAAAAAAGCCTGAGTCCTTTGCCATCTTGTCGAGCCCCGGCCCCTGGCCGCAGGTGCTCATCAACTGGCTGGCGACGCTGGCAGTCATCATCGTGTTCGGACTCATCATGCTGTTCAGTGCCAGCTACACCACGGGCTACCTGCGGATGGGCGACAGCTTCTACTACATCAAGTCGCAGATGCTCTGCCTGGGTCTGGGCCTCGCGGTCATGCTGCTCTTCTCCCGCATCGACCATCGCTTTCTGCGCAGGATGGTCTGGCCGGGCTATGCTGTCTGCATCGTGATGCTCATTGCGGTGCTGTTCAGTGCGCCCCTCAACGGCTGCCGCCGCTGGCTGCGCATCGGCTTTACCATTCAGGTATCGGAGATCGCAAAGTTTGAGATGATCCTGCTCACGGCCCATCTGGCCGCGAAAGCGCCCCATCTGGAAAAGCTGGACCCCGCCTCCGGGCGGCGCGTCCCGGCAGGCCAGTGGCTCTATCAGCGCATCGTGCGGGAACTCATCGTCCCGCTGCTGCCCCTCATCCCGGTGGTTATCCTGCTCATGCTTGAGCCGCATATGTCCGGCATCGTCCTGACGACGGCCATCTGCGGCACCATCCTGCTGCTGGGCGGCAGCGGCGGCATCATTACCTGGGCGGGCGGCGCGTCCGCTGTGCTGCTGCTCCGCACCGTGCTGGAGCACATCGACTCCATCCCGTACTTACAGAGCCGTCTGGACGGCTGGACCCACGACCTGAGCAAGATGACCGACCAGACCCTGCAGAGCCTTTACGCCATCGGCTCCGGCGGTGTCACCGGCCTCGGCCTCGGCAACAGCATCGAAAAACAGCTCTGGCTCCCCGAGAGCACCAACGACTTCATCTTCAGCGTCGTGTGCGAGGAGCTGGGCTTCGTGGGTGCCGTCATCGTCATCCTGCTCTTCGTGCTCTTCCTCGTGCAGGGGCTGTGGCTGGCCTTCCACGCCGAGAACCGCTACTGCACACTGGTGGGCATCGGCATCATGGCCCAAATTGCGTGGCAGGTGTTCTGCAACATCGCGGTCGTCACCAACACCCTGCCCAACACCGGCATCTCGCTGCCCTTCTTCTCCTCCGGCGGCACCAGCCTCATCCTGCTGCTGGCCGAGATGGGCGTGATGATAAACATCGGCCGGGGCGGCGAGCGCGCCCGCCTCGAGCGAGAGAATCTCCGCGCCCTGCGGGAACAGCGGGAAAAAGAAAAGTCCGACAACACCATCCGGCTCGACCCCAACATGGGATATTGAGCACATCCAGATAAGGAGGAAATCACCATGCGTGTACTGATCGCAGCCGGCGGCACCGCCGGACATATCAACCCGGCTCTGGCCATCGCGGGAGCCATCAAAAAGGCCGACCCGTCCGCCGAGATACACTTTGCAGGCCGGAAGGAGGGGATGGAATACCGCCTCGTGACCCAGGCGGGCTACCCCTTCCACCACATCGAGATCACCGGTTTCCAGCGCAGGCTCTCCCTGAACAACATCAAGCGGAACATCATCACCCTCTGGAACCTGGCCCTCTCCGGCCCGAAAGCCCGGGCCATGATGAAGGAAGTGCAGCCCGACCTCGTCATCGGCTGCGGCGGCTACGTCTCCGGCCCGGTGGTGCGCTGCGCCGCCAAGAAGGGCATCAAGACCGCCATCCACGAGCAGAACGCTTTCCCCGGCGTGACCAACAAGCTGCTGGCCCCGGACGTGGACATCGTGTTCGCCGCCGTGCCTGCCGCTGTGGAAAAGCTGGGTGCGCCCGAAAAGACGCAGGTCGTGGGCAACCCGGTGCGGCCTGAAGTGTTCGAGAAGGCAGGGGAGCGGGACGCCATCCGCGCCCAGCTGGGTGCCGGTGACCGCACCGTCATCCTCTCCTTCGGCGGAAGCCTCGGCGCCCGCCGCGTCAATGAGGTGGTGGCCGACCTCTGCGCATGGGAGCAGAAAGAGCACAAGCCTGTGCTCCACATCCACGCCACCGGACAGTACGGTGTGGAGCTGTTTCAAAATCTCGAAAAGGAAAAAGGCTTTGCTCCCGGCGAGAGCCTCGTGGTGAAGGAATATATCAACAATATGCCCGAGCTGCTGGCCGCTGCCGACCTCGTCATCAGCCGTGCCGGTGCGCTGACGCTGGCCGAACTGGAAGCCGAGGGCCGCGCCGCCATCCTCATCCCCAGCCCCAATGTGGCGGAGAACCACCAGTATTACAACGCCATGGAGCTGCAGAAGGCCGGTGCCGCTGTGGTCATCGAGGAAAAGGATCTGACCGGCGAGAAGCTGGTCTCGACCGTCTCCGGCCTGCTGGCCGAGCCGGGCAGGCTGGCTGCCATGGGTAAGAACGCCCGCACCCTCTCGGTGGACGACAGCCTCGACCGCATCGCCGACGCCCTGATGAAACTGGTCAAGACGCCGTGATTGATTCGGCAGCACTCTTGTGATAAAATAATCAGACGGAAAGGAGGCGACGCCGCACCATGCAGCAGGATCGGAACAAGAGCCGACGCCCCAGCAGTTCGATCCAGCAGAACAGCGCCCGACGGCAGGGAAAGCCCCGCAAAGCCTACGACTGGACGCAGGACCGGCGTCCCTCGAATCAGGACCGCCGCCGGACGCAGGGCTATCAGGAGCAGACGCTGGACTTCTCGGGCGGCAATGTGACGTTCGAAAACCACAGCTCGGGATATGCGGACAACAGCATCCAGTTTCCCCAGCAGACGGCGCGACGGCCCAATAACCAGAACCAGAGCCGCCGTCAGGGCCAGCAGAGAAGCCAGCGGCCCCGTCAGAACACGACCGCCTACCCCGCAAATGGGAGCCGCCCCCGCAATGGCCAGCGGCCCCAGAACGTCCAGAGCGCCCGGAGGCCTCAGAGCGGCGGGCGCTACCGCCCCACGGAGGCGAACCTCCGCAGCCCGGCCCGGCGGGAGGGCAGAAAAAAGCGCCGCCTGACCCGGGCCGCTGTCCGCCGCCGCAGGGCCATCCGCCGCCTGACGGCGCTGGCGCTGCTGCTCTGCGTCATCGGGGTGGGCGTCTACCTCACGGTGACCATGCTCTTCAAGATAAACACCTTAGAAGTGGCGGTCGATGGAGAGGTGGTGCAGGAGGTGGGAGGCTATTCCAGCGCTGAGATCCTGCAGGCGCTGGGCGTCCACGCGGAGGAGAACATCTTCAGCTTCGACCCCGCCGAAAAGGCCGCTGCGCTGGAAAAGCAGTTCCCGCTGCTGGAAAATATCCGGGTGGAGCGGGATTACCCTAACACCGTAGTGGTGCGGACCAACGCGGCCACTGCCGTCTACGCCATGCAGACGTCCGGCGGCTGGCTGAGCCTTTCTGCGGGGCTGAAGATACTGGATCAGGATTCGGCCCAGCCGGACCTTATCATCCTCTGCGGCGGCGAGCCGGTATCCACGACGCCGGGTACACAGCTGGAATTTGAGACAGGACCGTCCGGCCCGTCTTCGGGCAGCGCGGCGTCTGACAGCGCCGCGTCCAGCGAGGCCGGACCGCCCACGGATAAGCGGCTCGAGTCCCTGAACACTCTGCTGACCGCACTGGACAGCAGTGAGCTGGGGGCGGATGTCACCCGCATCGAGTTCGAGGACCCGGAGCAGATGGCGTTTTTGTATCAGGGCCGCATCAGCGTGCTTCTGGGTACCCTGAACGAGCTGGACTATAAACTCCGGCTGGCAAAGTATGTCCTGCTCAACGAGGACGGCAAGGGCTGCTCGCCCACCGACACCGGTATGCTGGATCTGAGCCACCTGAGCGCCTCTTCCAGCCGCAAATTCCGCTTTGCACAGGGCGAGCCGACCCTGCCCTCGGGCTGGACGGCCCCGGAAGAGCCTGCCGCCCCGGCGGAGGCAGAAGCCGAGAGCCAGCCGGAGGAAGCCTCCGGCACCGAACCCGATACCGAGGGCGCGGAAGCCGCGCCCGCCGAAGACCCCACTGCCGCAGCGGCAGAACAGCAATAAGGAGCATTTGAACGATGAAACTGGAACAACTGTTGGAGGGCGTGTCCTATACGCTGGTGCAGGGCAGCCTTGAACTTGACATCGAGGACATCATCTACGACAGCCGCAAGGCGGCCCCGGGCCGGCTTTTCGTCTGCATCGTGGGTACCCAGCGGGACAGCCACGACTACGCCGCCCAGTGCGTGGCCGACGGCGTGACGGCGCTGGTGGTCCAGCATGACATCGACCTTTCCACCGTCCCCGGCGCTGCCGTGCTGAAGGTGGAGAGCAGCCGCTATGCGCTGGCGCTCATGAGCGGCAACCTGTTCGGCAACCCCTCCCGCCGGATGACCATGATCGGCGTCACCGGCACCAAGGGCAAGACTACTACCACCCACATGATAAAGAGCGTGCTGGAAGCCGCAGGCCGCAAAGTGGGCATGATCGGCACCAACGGCATCTACTTCCTCGGCCACCATCAGGAGACGGCCAACACCACCCCTGAGAGCTATGAGCTGCAGAAGACGTTCCGGGAGTTTCTGGACGCCGGCTGCGACACGGCGCTGATGGAAGTGTCCAGCCAGGGCCTCATGATGGACCGCGTGGCGGGCATCCACTACGACATCGGCGTCTTCACCAACCTCTCGCCCGACCACATCGGCCCCGGCGAGCACAAGACCTTTGAAGAATACCGCAGCTGGAAGGGTCAGCTTTTCAAGCGCTGCACCACCGGCGTCGTGAACATCGACGACGAGAACACTGAGGCCCTGCTGGAAGGCCACACCTGCAAGCTTGTGACCTACGGCTGCAGCGAGAAGGCTGACTACCGCGCCGGTACTTACCAGCTGCTCCGCACCCACGACTTCCTCGGCGTCCGGTTCCATGTCTCCGGCAAGGACGATATGGACGTCAAGGTGAATATGCCCGGCGAGTTCAGCGTCTACAATGCGCTGGCTGCTCTCGCAGTGGGCAAGGTGCTGGGCCTGCCTGATGAGGCCATCCACGAAGGTCTGGGCCGCTGTGTGGTCAAGGGCCGCGTGGAGCTGGTCCCCATCAGCAGGAAGTTCACCATCCTGCTGGACTACGCCCACAACGAAGTCTCCACCGAGAGCCTACTCACCACCCTGCGGGCCTACGACCCCCACCGCCTCGTGGTGGTGTTCGGCTGCGGCGGCAACCGCTCCAAGCTGCGCCGCTACGGCATGGGCGAAATTTGTGCCAAGATGGCCGATTTCTCCATCCTCACGGAGGACAACAACCGCTTTGAGAAGGTGGAGGACATCATCGCGGACATCCGCGTGGGGATGAACAAGGGCAACCCCGATGCAAAGTTCGTGGAGATCCCCGACCGCCTCGACGCCCTGCATTACGCTGTGGACCACGCACAGGAAGGCGACCTCATCGCCGTCATCGGCAAGGGCCATGAGACCTACCGTGACCGCGAGGGCGTCAAGACCCCCTTCCTGGAGCGGGAGCTGCTGGAAGAGTACGCCCAGCAGATCGGCCTTGAGTAAATCGTAATATCAGAACCGGAAGCCGTCGGCTGTGCATCACACAGTCGGCGGCTTTTTTCGTCATAATGCCGGAAATCCGGCCCGGAAGCTGTGCTATCCGCCAAAATTTTGCGAATTTGCGAAAATCTATTGCAGAGCAGACAGGGGGGGGGGGTATAATTAAGCTAAATAAAGCCCCCGTACCCTGCGGGGGCCGGATGATGATACAGGAGGAATCAAAATGAAGTGGGTCAAAAGATTTGCCGCCGGTGCGCTGGCGGCGGCACTGTCCCTTGCGCTGCTGTGCGGGTGCAGCGGGAGCTCGATCGATAAGGGAACGGTGATAGATTATGAGGAATCGATCACTTCGAACATGACGATGGAAAGCTGGATGATGGGGTCCCCGGTCGTATATGAATGCACGAATGTATCCAGCGGAGCAAAACTCTATGTTGAAACAGTAGGGACAAGATATTATGTGGGCACAGATCAGGCGGGTGTCATGAACATCGCCCGGGTAAACGAATATGACAGCACTGGCAAAGACAAAAATAATCAGACGGTGGCGGTCGGGATCTACTCGATCGACCGTGTGAATAAGACCTATCAGAAAAATGGCAAGCTGGATCCGATGGAAAGAGTGCTGGGCGAAGTCATGTATAGCTGCTGCCGCTATGACCACACCAATAATACTTTCGCCGCAGAAGGCCCGAAAGAAATCCGGGCGGCTTCCCGCGTCAAAAATAAGAAAGTCTACTATACTGAAATATTTGAATATGACTATGCAACGGTCGCATTGTACTACGAGACAGAGAACAAGTCGAGTACAGAGATAGACCTTAAGTATATTGAGATATACCTCCCGGGTGAAAAAACTGCGCGGGCAAAATTTACAGCCAAGAGAACATCGAGGGGCAGCTCGGGAGCAATATATACGAAACTGAACGATTTGGTGACGGCAAATTAAAAACGCGGAACAGGAAGGGTAAATTATGAGGACGCTGAAAAAAATCGCGGCCGGGCTGCTGGCGGCAGCACTGGCTGTAGGACTGCTGACTGCTTGCAGCGACAATAAAGTTACCGGAACGGCGAAAAGTTGGAGCTTGAGCAATACGGGCAAGGTATTGGGAAAAGGAGGTGGCCTTAGTCCACAGACTTTATTGACTTATGAGGTCAATGGTACGGAAAAATACATTGTAGTGGGCAAGGCGGACTTCATTGGCTCTAAAAAGTATGGCGTTCAACAGGGATCCAGCGGGCAGATTCGGTACCTTGTGAACTCTGTAACGAAGACACAGGAAGCGGATAATGATAGGAGCGGCACGAAATATCAGCCGGACGAGGTGGATATACCGCTTTGGATATTGATGAGAGATGGAACGGATAGCTATTGGCTTCTGGCAGGAAAGAATGCTTACAACGGAAAAATGTATTATACGGAAGCATTCAAACTGTCAGTGCCAAAAGGGTCTAATGGAGACTGGCTGAGTGTTTATAGAGGGCAGAAGACAGTATATAGCTATGAGTACGTTCTGTACTATGAGTCAGAGGACGACGCAATGCCTGCATTCATCCGCATCAACGGCGAAGGACTCAAGGACGCGATCGTGCCGGTAAAGGACTTCCGGGGTGTGGAGTATAGCCAGACCGTTCCTGCGCCCTATGATGGCCTTGTAGACCGTACTTCCTACAAGGACGGAACCGTGACCAAATAAAACATCCCCTCTCCGCCCCGGGCGTTCCGCATCGCCCGAGGCGGTTTTTTGTTTGCACACAAAAAAACTGCCCGCACAGCTGTTGCGCGGGCAGGGGGATACGGCAGTTGCTTTAGTTCTTTTCCACCAGAGCCTTCTGAGCCGTTTCCTCGGGGATGAGGTTGGTCATGCTCTTGAGGCTGATGCCGATGGTGGAGAGGTTGTGCAGCATGGCAGAAGACGCAGGCTGCAGGATGCCCATTGCCCCCAGCGCGATGAGGGCAGAGTTGAAGGTCAGCACGAAGCGGTAGTTGGCGCTGACACGGCGCTGCAGGGAGTTGGCGATGGTCTTGAGGACGACCAGCTCCTCGAGGCTGTCGGCCTTGATGGTCACATCTGCGATCTCGCGGGCGATGGCAGCGCCGGAGTTGATGGCGATGCCGACGTCAGCGGCAGAGAGGGCGGGGGAGTCGTTGATGCCGTCGCCGATCATCACGACGGTGTGGCCCTCGCTCTTGGCCTTCTGGACGAAAGCAGCCTTGTCCTCGGGCAGGACTTCGGCGAAGAACTGGTCCACACCCACCTGCTTTGCGATGGCGGCGGCGGTGCGCTCGCTGTCACCGGTCATCATGACGGTGTTGGTGATGCCGAGGCCGCGCAGAGCGCGCAGCACGCGGGAAGCTTCCGGACGCAACGGGTCGGCGATGCAGATGACGCCGGCCAGATGGCCCGAAGCGGCCAGATAGAGGTGAGAATACTCCGGCTCAAGGTTATCGAACTTCTCGCGCTCGTCCTCGGGGATGGTGCAGTGCTCGTCCTCAAAGACGAAGTGGTGGCTGCCGATGACGACCCGCTCACCGCTGACGCGGCTGGCGATGCCGTGGGCCACGATATACTCTACCTCGGAGTGCATCTCTTCGTGGGAGATGCCGCGCTCTTTGGCCTCCCGGACGACGGCGTTGGCCATCGAGTGGGGGAAGTGCTCCTCGAGGCAGGCGGCCAGCTGCAAAACTTCGCTCTCGCTGCAGCCGGAGAAGGGGACGACCTTGACCACCTTGGGGGTAGCGCGGGTCAGGGTGCCGGTCTTGTCGAAAACGATGGTGTCAGCCTTGGACAGGGTCTCGAGGTACTTGCCGCCCTTGACGGTGATGTGGCTTGCGCCGCACTCGCGCATGGCAGAAAGAACGGCCAGCGGCATGGAAAGCTTGAGGGCGCAGGAGAAATCGACCATCAGGCAGGAGATGGCGCGGGTGGCGTTCCGGGTCAGGGCGTAGGTGACGACGGTAGCACCGAGGCACCAGGGGACCAGACGGTCGGCCAGAGCCAGCGCACGGTTCTCGGTGCTGGACTTCAGCTTCTCGGATTCCTCGATCATGGCCACGATCTTGTCGTAGCGGTTTGCGCCGCCCTCGGCCTTGGTGGTCAGGACGCACTCGCCCTCTTCCACCACAGTGCCGGCGTAGACGGTGGCACCGATGGTCTTGCGCACCGGCATGGACTCGCCGGTGAGTGCGGCCTGGTTGACCATGGCTTCGCCCTCGATGACGGTGCCGTCCAGCGGGATCATGTTGCCGGAGCGGACGACGATCTCATCGCCGGGGTGGACCTTGGTGAGCGGCATGAGCACTTCGGTACCCTGTGCGCGGACCCAGACCTTATCGACATTCAGGGCCATGCTGCGGGCCAGGTCGTCGAGGCTCTTCTTGCGGGTCCACTCCTCCAGCAGGGAGCCGACGTTGAGCAGGAACATGACGGAGCCTGCGGTGGCGAAATCGCCCCGCAGGATGGAGACACCGATGCTCAAAGCATCCAGCACTTCGACTTCCAGTTTGCGGCGCCACAGGCAGCACACACCCTTCCAGAGGAACTTGATGGAGCGGAACACGGTGTAGGCGGCGTTGAGCGGGGCGGGCAGGAACAGCTCGCGCAGCACCCGGCCTGCCAAGAGGTTATACATCTTTTCCTGGTATTCCTGATTGATGCGGCGGCTGTCGGCGCTGGTGACCAGTGCGTCCAGCTCGGGGTCATCGAAACGGTAGGTGCTCAGGGCGGCGACGGCGTCCTTGCGGGAGCCGGTGTAATACACCACCACATCGCCCGTCCGCTCGTAGACCTTGGCCTTGCTCACAGCGTCGTGGTGGTTCAGATAGGCTTCCAGCACATCGGCCCGGTGAAGGGTCATCCGCACATTGCAGACGTGTACCCGCAGACGGCCGCGGCTCTCATGAAGAATAGTACATTTCATATCAGAATATCCTCTGCGTATTACAAAAAATAACTATAAAAAGAGCCGCCCGCAGGCGGCTCAGAGACTGCAAAATTACTCGTTGGTCTCGGTGGTCTCTGCCTCAGCAGCGTCCTCGATGACCTCAGCCTCAGCCTTGGCAGCGCGGGCCTCGTTGATGGCCTTTGCATCCTCGAGGATGTCACCGGCCTGCTCCTGGACCTTGCTGACGGTCTCCATGGTGGAGTCCTTCATGCGCAGGACAGCAGCGGTGGTCTGGGTGTAGACCTTCTTGGCGTCGCTGCTGGACAGCAGCTTGAAACCAGCGGAACCGAACAGGGTGCCGGCAGCGAACAGAGCGATCTTTTTCATATCGAACATAGTAGTATACCTTCCTTTTTATCGTATTCCCTCATGTCCCCCAAAGGGCATGGGATAAGTGTTTCTGCCGTTATTATAACGCGGTTTTTGGAAATTTCAAGGGATTTTGATGATGTTTATATCTGCTAACATTTTACGATAAGTAGTTAGAAATGTCTATCTTTACGTGTTTTTTGGTACAAACTACAGTTTGTATTTTCAAACAAACTCCAAGGTGCCGAAGAAATATAACAAAGAGTCTTGCGCTGAGAGGTGCATTCATTGTACAATAAAAAGGTATGCGATAAAATCGACAGGGCCGGGACGTTCCGGCCTGTAAAAATAAGTGAGGCTGGATATGGAAAAGAAAGATATTCGTGTGCTGGCGCTGGACCTCGACGGCACCCTGACCAATGACCAGAAGGTCGTTACCCCCGCCACCCGCGCAGCGCTGGATGCCGCTGCTGCCAAAGGTGTGACCATCGTGCTGGCCTCGGGCCGTCCCACGGCAGGCGTCATGCCGCTGGCAAAGGAGCTGGGACTGGATAAAAAGGGCGGCTGCATCCTCTCGTATAACGGCGGTGCCATCATCGACTGTGCCACCGGCGAGACGCTCTACCGCAAGCAGCTGGATGCAAAGTATGTGCCGCAGCTCTGTGCCTTCGCCAGGGAGCAGGGCGTGGTCATCATTACCTATAATAAGCAGGGCGTCGTCACCGAAAGCCCCGAGGACGAGTGGGCGCTGAAGGAGTGCTTTACCTGCAAGCTGCCCATGCAGAAGGTGGAGGACCTCGCCGCCTATGTGGATTATCCCATCTGCAAGATGCTCATTCCCCTCGACCCCGCCCGCCGCAGCGAGGTGCTGGAGGCAGGCCGGAAACAGTTTGCGGGCGAGATCGACCTCTACCCGTCCAGCCCCTTCTTCATCGAGGCTGTGCCGCTGGGGGTCGCCAAGGACGTGAGCCTCGGCAGTCTGCTGGAAAGCAGGGGGTTGACCCGCGACAACCTCATGGCCTGCGGCGACGGCCTCAATGACTGCTCAATGATACGCTTTGCCGGCGTGGGCGTGGCCATGCAGAATGCAGAGCCCCCTGTCAAGGAGGCGGCGGACTATGTGACCGTCGCCGACAACAACCACGACGGCGTGGCTGAGGCCATTGAGAAGTTCATTTTTTGAAAGGATACCAGACGCAAATGCCGCGCAACTTAGTTTTATTCGATTTGGAGTGGAACATCGGCTATCAGCCGTTTATCTTTAATTATCACGGCGTCCAGCAGACGTTCCGGGGGGAGATCATTGAGATCGGTGCTGTCAAGATCGACGAGGACGCCAACGTGCTGGATACCTTCTCCATCCACCTGCGTCCCCGCATCTTCCGCTGCCTGCAGCACCACATCGCCAAAGTCACCGGTCTGACGCAGGAGGACCTCGACAAGGGCGAACCCATCATCCAGGGCCTCCGCCGCTTTATGAAGTGGTGCGGCCCGGACGCCGAGTTCGCCGAGTGGGGCATGGATGACGTGCCGGTGCTCAAGCAGAACCTTTTCCTCTGCAATCTCGACGAGAGCCGCCCGACGGTCTGGTACGACCTGCAGCAGCTCTTTCTGCGGGAGTACCCCCGCAAGGAAGGCGAGGGGATGAAGCTGGAAAATGTCGTCACCCGGATGGGCATCCCGCTGGAACGCCCCTTCCACGACGCTCTGTCCGACACCCTCTACACCGCCGACCTCTGCCGTATGCTCGACCTGCGGGCCGGACTGGCCGCTTACCCCAGCGAGGAGGACACCCTGCGCCAGAGCCTTTGCCCCACGCCGGGCGACTACCGGGATTTCAGGGTCTTCCGGGGCTATCTGGACCAGTCTATGTGGAAGCTGGACCCCGTCATCGGCACGATGGCCTGCCCGGTCTGCGGCACGGCCCTGCAGCCGGATGACGTCTGGCTGAAAAAAGGGAGCAGCGGCTGGTATACGCTGTCCCAGTGTCCCGTCTGTAAGGGCCGGGGCGGCGAGGCAGGCCGGGGCGTGTTCCAGAAATACCGGATGTCGCGCCGGGACGGCCTGCACTGGGCCTTCGCCCGCTGCGTCCAGATGCCGGACGATGCAAGCCTGGTCCGCTGGAAGAAGCAGAAGGCCCAGTATCTGGAGCGTCAGCGCCTCAAGGCCGAACGGCAGGCCGCCGAAGCAGAGGCCGCCCGGCACATCTTCTGAGGCAGAAGAATAAAATAGCGTGCAGGAAAGAACGACGCTGTTTCGTATTGTAAGGAGAGACAGGAAGAATAAGGCAAAAAAGCTCAGATTTTGTTCATATCCCGGTCATAGATGCTGGATATACTAAGAAGGAACATCAGGCAGAAACGAAAGGGATGGTACGAGCACGATGGAAACGATGCTCATCGACTGGCTCCACCAGCTGGGTACGCTGGAATTCTGGGAGGCATTGTTAGAGGGCTTTGAAGGGCTGGGGCCGTTGGTCCCTATCCTGCTGGCGATGGTGGAATCCATTTTTCCGCCGCTGCCCCTCATCGCCATCGTGGCCCTCAATATCGCGGCCCACGGCGGATTTCTTGGCTTCGTCTACAGCTGGCTCGGTGTGGCCGCAGGCGGCACGGTGGTGTTCCTGTTCTGGCGGCGGGTGGTCAAGCGCTTTTTCTGGAAGCTGGCCTCTCGCTCCGAACAGCTGAAAAAGGCCCAGCAGTGGGTCAGCCATGTGGACACCGCCACCCTCTTCATGCTGGCGGTCCTGCCCTTCACGCCCACGTCGTTCCTGCATCTGGCCTTCGGCATCTCGGACTTTGACGAGAAACGCTATCTGCTCACCCTTCTGGCGGGCAAGGCCGTTATGGTGGCCATGATGGCTCTCTTCGGCCAGTCGCTGGTCAGCGCGCTGAAAAATCCGGTGTATCTCATCCTCGCCCTCGCCATCTGGGCCGGGATGTACTGGGTGAGCAGGAAGTTCTGTAAGAAGCACGATTTGGATCGATAAAATTGCGAAGCGCTTGACTTTTTTGCTGAGAGTGCATATAATAAAAGCAATGAAGGAAGAATCATCTTCATGGTTTTTCACCAATGAGCAGCAAAACGCCCCACGGTACTGCGAATACCGCGGGGCGTTTTGCTTACCAGGGGTTAGTGCTTACCGGCCTTAAGCTGTTCGTCAAGCCACTTGTCAATGCAGTGAGCAACTACATTGGCTGCGACGGACAGAATGAAGGAAAAGAATGTCTCCATAGGTTTTTCACCCCCTTCCCCAATTTAATGGAGTCGGAAGGCCGACACCTACAGGATACCATAAAATTCGACGAAACACAAGAAAAGCCGCTGTACAGTTGTGAAAAGCTGCACGGCGGCTTTTGTGGTAGTACGCTTAGTTCTCGGCCAGATTACCGGTATAGAGCTGGTAATACTTGCCCTTCTTGGCGATGAGCTCGTCGTGGCTGCCGCGCTCGATGATGCGGCCCTGCTCCAGGACCACGATGCAGTCTGCGTTGCGGACAGTGGAGAGGCGGTGGGCAATGACGAAGCTGGTGCGGCCATACATCAGGCCGTCCATGCCGCGCTGCACCAGAGCCTCGGTGCGGGTGTCGATGGAGGAAGTAGCCTCATCGAGGATGAGCACCGGCGGGTCGGCGACGGCTGCACGGGCGATGGCCAGCAGCTGGCGCTGGCCCTGCGACAGGTTCGCGCCATCGCCGGTCAGCATGGTGTTGTAGCCCTCGGGCAGGCGCTTGATGAAGCCGTCGGCGTTGGCCAGACGGGCTGCGGCGATGCACTCCTCGTCGGTGGCCTCCAGACGGCCATAGCGGATGTTCTCCATGACCGTGCCGGTGAACAGGTGGGTATCCTGCAGCACGATGCCCAGAGAGCGGCGGAGGTCGGCTTTCTTGATCTTGTGGATGTTGATGCCGTCGTACCGGATCTTGCCGTCCTGGATGTCGTAGAAGCGGTTGATAAGGTTGGTGATGGTGGTCTTGCCGGCGCCGGTGGAGCCGACGAAGGCGATCTTCTGGCCCGGACGGCCATAGAGGTTGATGTCGTGCAGGACGGTCTTGTTCGGTACATAGCCGAAATCGACGTCCGTAAAGGTGATGTCGCCTTCCAGCTTGTGGTAGGTGGTGGTACCGTCGTGGTGGGGATGCTTCCAGGCCCAGATGCCGGTGCGCTCGTTGGCCTCCACGAGGTTGTCGTCCTTGTCGTACTTGGCGTTGATGAGGGTGACATAGCCCTCATCGGTCTCGCTGGGTTCATCCATCATCTTGAAGATGCGCTCTGCACCGGCCAGTGCCATGATGATGCTGTTGGCCTGCATGGACACCTGGCTGATGGGCATATTGAAGCTCTTGTTCAGGGACAGGAACGCCATGACAGTACCCAGCGTGACGCCGCCCATGCCGGTGACGGCCATGGCTGCACCCACCAGAGCGCAGATGGCGTAGCTGATGTTGCCCAGCTGAGCGTTGACGGGCATCATGATGTTGGCGAAGCTGTTGGCCTGCTTGGCGCTGTCCTTGAGCTTGTCGTTCAGCTCGCGGAAGCCCTCGAGGGCTTTCTGTTCGTGGGTGAAGACCTTGACGACCTTCTGGCCCTCCATCATCTCTTCGATGTAGCCGTTCACTTTGCCGAGGTCGCGCTGCTGTGCGATGAAGTACTTGCCGCTCTGCTGGGTGATCTTCTTGGAGCAGAAGAGCATCGGGGCCACCATCAGCATGGTGACGATGGTGAGCTGCCAGCTCAGCATGCACATACTGGCAAAGACGGAAACGATGGTGATGGCGCTGGACACCAGCTGCGGGATGCTCTGGCTGAGCATCTGGCGGAGGGTATCCACGTCGTTGGTGTAGACGGACATGATGTCGCCGTGGGGATGGGTGTCAAAGTAGCGGATGGGCAGGCTCTCCATGTGGGTGAAGAGCTGGATGCGCAGGTTGCGCAGGGTACCCTGGGTGACGTTGACCATGATGCGGGCGTTGAGCCAGGCGGCGAGGATGCCCACCACATAGATGCAGCCGACGCGCACCAGCGCACCGGCCAGCGGTGCAAAGCTGGGGTCCTGCTGCTGGGTCATGGGGATGATATAGTCGTCGATAAGGGTCTGCAGGAACAGGCTTGCCTGCACATTGGCCAGCGCACTGACCACGATGCAGATGAGCACGAGGATGCAGTGAGGCAGATAGTGCTGGAACACCTCTGCCATGATGCGCTTGAGCAGCTTGCCCGGATTCTCGACCTTCGGACGCGGGCCTCCCATGCCGCGGGGGCCGGGGCCATGGACGACTTTTGCTTTCTGTTCTGCCATTACTGCTCACCTCCCTGCTTGTCGAAGTCGCCGCCGCCCTGCGTCTGGCTGTTGTAGACTTCCTGATAGATCGCGTTGTTCTTCAGCAGTTCCTCGTGGGTGCCGAGGCCGTTGATCTGGCCGTTGTCCAGCACGAGGATGCGGTCGGCATCCTGCACCGAGGAAATGCGCTGTGCAATGATGATCTTGGTGGTGCCGGGGATCTCCTCACGGAACGCCTTCCGGATCTTTGCGTCGGTGGCGGTATCCACGGCACTGGTGGAGTCGTCGAGGATGAGGACCTTCGGCTTGCGCAGCAGGGCGCGGGCGATGGTCAGACGCTGTTTCTGGCCGCCGGACACATTGGAGCCGCCCTGCTCGATCCAGGTGTTGTACTTGTCCGGGAAGCGCTCGATGAACTCATCGGCGCAGGCCAGCTTCGCCACACGGATGCACTCTTCCTCGCTGGCGTTCTCGCTGCCCCAGCGGAGGTTGTCGAGGATGGTGCCGGAGAACAGGACGTTCTTCTGGAGCACCATGGAGACCTCGTGGCGGAGGACGTCGAGATCGTAATCCCGGACATCCACGCCGCCCACACTGACGGTGCCGGTCTCGGCGTCGTACAGGCGGGGGATGAGCTGCACCAGACTGGACTTTGCGCTGCCGGTGCCGCCGATGATGCCCAGTGTCTCGCCGGGCTTGATGTCAAAGGTGATGTCGTTCAGGACAGGCTGGCCGGAGCCGTGCTTGTACTTGAAGGTGACGTGATCGAAGCGGATGCTGCCGTCCTTGACTTCCTGCACGGGAGCCTTGGCGGGGGGCAGGTCGGTCTTCTCGTCCAGGACTTCCACGATACGCTTTGCGGAAGCGGCGGACATGGAGATCATGACGAAAGCCATGCTCAGCATCATCAGGGCCATCAGGATGTTCATAATGTAGCCGAACAGAGCATTTAACTGGCCGGTGGTCAGCGCGCCGTGCAGGATGTACTTTGCGCCGAACCAGCTCAGGGCAATGTTGCAGCCGTAAATAGCCGTCAGCATGGCGGGGCTGTTGAAGCTCAGACGGCTCTCTGCGTTGACGAACTGCTGATACAGACCCTCGCAGGCTTTGGTGTACTTCTCGTTCTCGAAGCCCTCGCGGACGAAGCTCTTGACCACGCGGATGGCGGAGACGTTCTCCTGCACCGAGGCGTTCAGGTTGTCGTAATTCTTGAAAACACGGTCAAAAATTTTGAAGGTGGGGACCATGATGCTTGCCAGCACGGCCAGCAGGAAGGCGACGGCTACCACGAAGATGAGGGTCAGAGGGCCGCCGATGCTGAACGCCATGATGAGTGCGAACACCAGATGGACCGGGGCGCGCACACACATGCGCTCCATCATCTGGAAAGCGTTCTGCAGGTTGGTCACGTCGGTGGTCATGCGGGTGACGAGGCCGGCGGTGGAGAATTTGTCGATGTTGGAGAAGGAGTAATGCTGGATGTTCTCATACATCGCATCGCGCAGGTTGCCGGCAAAACCGGTGGACGCCTCGGCAGCATATTTGCCGGCCAGAATGCCCAGCAGCAGAGCGATGGCCGCCACCGCGAAGGTGAGCAGGCCGTATTTGACGATGGCGTTCATATCGCCCTTTTCAATGCCAAGGTCGATGATGAACGCCATGATGGTGGGCAGCAGGATGTCCATGACTGCTTCCAGCGCGGAAAACATCGGCGTCAGGAGAGCGGCGCGTCTGTATTCGCCCAGATGGGAAGCAAGCTTCTTTATCATACTTTGAGCCTCCTTTGAATAATTGTTTGGTACGGAACAATTATATACAAAACAATATTAAAGTCAATGCTTTTTCCAAAGTTTCGGAAAAAGTTCATATTTGTTTCACTTTAGTCCCAGATACAGCTTATTCAGCAGCCGCAGCAGCTCGGTGTTCTCTTCTTCGGTGAGCAGGCCGGCCACATATTCGTCGGTCTGGTGGAGGGCGAGCATGGTGTTTTCGTGGAACTGGCGGCCTTTTTCGGTGAGGACCAGCTGCTTGAGGCGGGCGTCCTGCTCCACGCTCTGACGGGCGATGTAGCCCTTGCGCTCCATGAGCTGTAAAATATTGGTAACGGTGGAGCGGGTGATGGAGAACTCCCGCTCGATGTCCCGCTGGAATACGGGGGTGTCGGAGTTCCGGTAGAGGTACTCCATGATCCAGCCGTGCATGGGAGTCACGGCCTCCACGCCATTGGTGCGGGCGATCTGGCCGATCTTGCGGAAAATAAGGTTGTTCACCCGGCGCAGCTGGGCCGGGATGACCTGCGGTGTCTCCCACGGCGGCGCGATGGGGGTGCAGGCGGGTTCAAAGGCTTGGTTCATAGTATCATCCTTCTGGTTTGGCTTTTGCTGTGAATGTTCGATCGTCGAACTGTTTCACATAAAACTGTTCGATACAGGACTATTATGCTCCGAAAAAAGAGGGCTGTCAACCCTCTTTGGATGATTCGTCCCACTGGCCCAGCCCGGTGAGGATGGAAACGGCCACCTCGGGCTTATTCGTGACCACAAGCTCCGGGTCCAGCCGGAACAGCTGGCGCAGGTCGTCCCGGCTGTCATTGCCCACCGGCCAGGGCGCGACCTTGAAGCCGTGGGCGTGGGCGTTGGGGACAAGATCTTTGTCCCGGAAAAAGGCGTGGTACTCCGGCCCGACGTAATCCACCGGGAAGCCGAACTGGGCCACATAGTTCACAAAATCCGTCTGATAATAATACTGCTGCAGAATTTCGGCCAGGTTCATGCCGGGGTAGATGGAGTGGAGAAAATCGAGACGGTCTTTTAAGTAATAGATGAGGATGCTGTTCTCTTCGTCCAGACTGCTGGGGTCTTCCAGCAGAGCGGCCGCTTCGCTGAGGGCCTGGGGGCTGGAAAGCTTCTCCATGAGAGGGTCGGTCTTCTTGAGGCCCAGCTTCTCCCAGAAGGTGGCCGGCTGGCTGAGCTGGGATTCGGGGCTGAGGGTCATAGCGCAGGTGGCCATCTGGGGCATCCGTTCCTTCACCCGGCGGAGGGTGCCGTACTCGAAGGAGGTGAGCACGGCCTTTTCTTCCAGCCCGGCGTCAAGGACGGCGTCGATGACCCGGTCCACGATCTCTTCGTCCCGGTCAAAGTAGGGCTTCAATTCAATATGTACCATCCTGAAGTCCTGCGCGACTTCCAGAACCTCTTCAAGGGTGGGGATCTTTTCGCCCGCGAACTCCGGGCTTTTCCATTTTCCGAAATCCAGCTGGCGCAGGTCGTCGAAGTCCATATCCGGAATGTTGCCGTGGACGCCGGTCTTGAGGTCGGTGAGGTAGTCGTGGGCCACTACGAGATGACGGTCTCGGGTGATCTGAACGTCACACTCGAAGCCGTCCGCACCCAGCGTCTTTGCCAGACGGAACGCGGTCAGCGTGTTTTCGGGGGCCAGATGGGACGCGCCGCGATGGGCGATGATGAGAGGGCGCATGGCATGGACCTCCTTAAAAGACAAAAGTTGAAAAATGCGATGCTGTTACCCATGATACACGTTTTCACAAATTTCGTCAATGACGGCGTTTCGGTCAGCAAGGCAGGCGAAAATGGGGCGAAAGTACGACTTTTACCGTCAAAACGACGAAAATTTAAGCTGGATTTTAGCACTTTTCACGAGAAAAAACCAAAAATCGGCCCATTTCTCTCCCATCTGTTTCTTCCCAACGGACAATTCCTGTGATAAGATTATAGTGTAACAGGACGGCAGACAGCCTGCCAATGACCAAAAGAAAAGATACCTACGGAATAAGGAAAATGGAGAGTTTTGCTATGACTGAGTTCAAGCCCATCAAGGAAGGCAAGGTCCGCGAGATCTACGACAACGGCGACAGCCTCATCATGGTCGCCACCGACCGCATCTCTGCATTCGATGTTATCTTAAAGAATAAAGTCACCAACAAGGGCAAGGTGCTGACCCAGATGAGCAAGTTCTGGTTCGACTACACCCGCGACCTGCTGCCCAACCATATGCTGAGCGTGGACGTGAAGGAGATGCCCGAGTTCTTCCAGCAGCCCCAGTACGAGGGCCGCAGCATGATGTGCCGCAAGCTGACCATGCTGCCCGTCGAGTGCATCGTCCGCGGCTACATCACCGGCAGCGGCTGGGCCAGCTACCAGAAGACCGGCAAGGTCTGCGGCATCCAGCTGCCCGAGGGCCTGAAGGAGTCCGAGAAGCTGCCCGAGCCCATCTACACCCCCTCCACCAAGGCTGAGATCGGCGACCACGACGAGAACATCTCCTACGAGCAGAGCATCGACGTGCTGGAAAAGCTGTTCCCCGGCAAGGGCGAGGAGTACGCCACCAAGCTGCGTGACTACACCATCGCTCTGTATAAGAAGTGCGCTGAGTATGCCCTCTCCCGCGGCATCATCATCGCCGACACCAAGTTTGAGTTCGGTCTGGATGAGGAGGGCAACGTCATCCTCGGCGACGAGATGCTGACCCCCGATTCCTCCCGCTTCTGGCCGCTGGAGGGCTACGAGGCCGGCCACGGTCAGCCCTCCTTTGATAAGCAGTTCGTCCGCAACTGGCTGCTGGCCAACCCCGACAGTGATTACGACCTGCCGCAGGACGTCATCGACAAGACCATCGCCAAGTACGAGGAAGCTTACGAGATGCTGACCGGCAAGAAGCTGTAAGCACTTCCATAAATTCAACATCTGCCGCCCGCTTTGTGGAAAACGAAGCGGGCGGTTTTTTGCGCGGAACGTTTTTTCCTCTTGAACGGCGCGGTGGGCAGTGTTACAATAACACAAGTAATGGGCAGAGAAACGGCCCTTCGTGTGAGAAGAGAGTGCCGCGCGGACGGCGAAAGGAAACAGTCAAATGGAGATCAGCACGCGGGAAAAGATCTTGCAGATTGTCAGTCGATACGTTATCATCACCCTGAGTATCAGCATCATGACCATCGGCGTATACTTCTTCAAATTTCCCAACAACTTCGTCTTCGGCGGCGTGACCGGCGGCGCGGCCCTTGTGGCAAAGCTCACGCCTCTGTCGGCCTCAGCTTTTTCGTCCTGTGCCAATATCCTCCTGCTCATTCTGGGCTGGATATTCCTCGGCAGGGATTTTGCCATCAGCACCGGCTGGGCTACCGTCGTCATGACGGCAGAGCTGGCCCTTTTTGAAAAATATGTCCCCCTCAGCGGCCCCCTGTCCAACCAGCCCATGCTGGACCTGGTCTTCGCCATCGCCCTGCCCGCCATTGCGTCGGCTCTGCTCTTCAACGTGGGCGCGTCTTCCGGCGGCACCGATGTCGTCGCCCTCATCCTGAAAAAATACGCCCATATGAAGAACACCGGCGAGGCGCTTTTTATCACCGACTTCGTCATGGTGCTGGCAGCCTGCTTCGTCTTCGATCTCTACACCGCTCTCTACTCTTTCGTGGGTCTGACGGTCAAGAGCCTCGTCGTCGATGCCGTCCTCGAGCAGATGAAGATGTGCAAAGCCATCCTCATCATCTGCGACGACAAAGACCCCATCTGCGATTTCGTCATGCGCAAGCTGGTGCGCGGCGCGACCTATACGCCCTGCTACGGTGCCTACACCGACCGGCCCCACTACATGATCTATACGACCCTCACCCACCGCGAGGCATTGCAGCTGCAGGCATTTATCCATAAGGAAAACCTCAACGCCTTTATCTCGATGCTCAGCACCACCGAGGTGTTCGGCAAGGGTTTCAACCACGCATAAAAAATAATCGGCAGGATAAGCACATCTGTGTCATTCCTCGGAGAGGAATGACACAGGTGGGCTTTTTTGTTTGCGCTCAAATGTGCTATAATAAGAAAAATGTCGTTATTTGGTGAGGAGGCTGGAATCGAATGGACTTAAAGGAGCAAAAGTACGTCTGCACCCTTGCGGAATGCAAGAGCCTGACCCGCGCCTCGGAGCGGTTGTATATCTCACAGCCCGCACTGAGCCTGTACATCAATAATGTGGAAAAGATCCTGGGAGCGCGGCTGTTCGAGCGGAATGGCCGGAAATTCGAGCTGACGTGGCTGGGCAAGCAGTATGTGGAAAAGGCTTCTCAGATGCTGGAGCTGGAACGGCAGTTCGAGGCGGTGATGCGGCGGACGGAGCAGGAGAATGCCGGGCAGGTGCGGATCGGTATCGCACAGCGGCGCGGTATCTGGTTTCTGCCTGCGGTGCTGTCGGTGTACGAGCGGGAGTGGCCGCAGGTGGATGTGGTCATCCGGGAAGGAAATCTGGCCGATTTGACCATCATGCTGAAAAACCGGGAGCTTGACCTTGTGGTGCTGAGCCAGAGCGACGTAACGTCCGAGATGGAGGCTGTCCCGCTGGGCATGGAAGATTTTCTGCTGATACTGCCCGGAGACCACCCGCTGAACGAAAAGGCGGTCCCCGTCGAAGGCTCAAAGTTCGACTTCCTTGACCCGCACCTTCTGAGCGGTGAGACGATATTTCTGAACACCGAGATGCAGAGCGCCCGGCGGGTGGAAGAGAAGATCCTGAAAGATCACAAGGTCAAGCCGGGCCGCATCCGGGTAGTACGCAATATGGAGCTTGGCGCACAGCTGGTGGCCGAGGGTCTGGGCGTGGGCTTTATCCGGCAGGGCTATCAGAAGAACATCCACTATCCGAAGCCGGTGAAATACTACACCATCGACATTTCCAGGTACGGACAGGACGTTGTGGTGGCCTACCGCCGGGATGTGGAGCTGACCAAGCCCATGCGAGCGATGATCATGCAGATGAAGGATGCGGCAGAGGAGTATTTGAAGCTCTGATAAACTGAACATAAGAATTCCAAAATGAAGATATAATTTTTTCAAAATGTACAAAGCACCTCCGGTTTGGTAAACTGAAAGTACCAAAAAACGGAGGTGCTTATTATGTTGGAGGAAAAACTGGAGCGAAGCGTTGAGCAGAGCGCAGCTGCCCTGACTGCAATGGCAGACGACTTCTTCGACCACCCGGAAGTGGGTCTGCAGGAGTTTCATGCATTTGAGACCCTGACCGGCTGGCTGGAAAAAGAAGGCTTCACTGTGGAGCGCGGCATTGCTGGTATGGACACCGCGTTCCGAGCTGTCTGGAAGCACGGCGAGGGCGGCCCGAACATCGGCCTGCTCTGCGAGTACGATGCTCTGGCCGGTCTGGGCCACGCCTGCGGCCATCACATGCAGGGACCGGCCATTCTGGGCGCAGCCAAGGCACTGAAAGATGCAGCCATCGACGCACCGTATACCATCACGGTCTACGGAACGCCTGCCGAAGAGACCATCAGCGGCAAGGTCGTGATGCTGGAAAACGGCTGTACCTTTGAGGAGCTGGATGTGGCGCTCATGATGCACGGCGGCCCGGCCACGCAGGTGGACGTCAAGTCGCTGGCACTCAACAAGCTCAAGATCATCTACCACGGTGTCTGCTCTCACGCAGCGCTCAAGCCCGAAAAGGGCCGCAGCGCACTGGACGGCCTGATCCTGGCCTGTCAGGGCGTCGAGTTCCTGCGGGAGCATGTTCCCTCGGATGTTCGGATGCACTATACCATCGTCAACTGCGGCGGCACGGCGGCAAATGTGGTGCCCGGCTATGCAGAAGCGAGTATGTATGTCCGCTCCTACAACCGCACCGAGCTGGACGGCGTGGTGGCCCGCGTCAGGAAGGTACTTCAGGGCGCAGCCATGATGACCGAGACGGAAGTGGAGATCATCGAGGAAAAGAGCCTCGACAACAAGATCCCGGTGCTGGCTCTCAACGAGCTGGTGATGGAGCAGGCCGAGAAGGTCCATGCTCCCTGCATCCGTCCGGCCCGCCAGAAGACCGGTTCCACCGACTTCGGCAACGTGATGCGCCATGTACCCGGCACCTGCATCCGCGTGGCCTTTGTCCCGGAGGGGGCGGCGGCTCACTCGCAGGAGTATCTGGACGCCGGCAAGACCGAAGCGGCCCACAATGCGGTGGTCTACGGCGCAAAGATCCTGGCTCTGACGGGCGCACAGCTCATTGAAGACCCGGAAAAGCTGGAAGCCATCAAGAAGGAATTCCATGAGAATCTGGCCAAAGAACTGAACGGCCAGAGCTGACGCTTTGGTGTGTCAAAAGAGAGGAATAAATTATGGAAACGAAAAAGAAACAATTCAAGATGCCGCATACCTTCGTCATCATCGGCATCATCATCCTGCTTGCGGTCCTGCTGACCTGGATCATCCCGGCAGGCTCCTACACCCGCTTCGAGAACGAAGCAGGCATCAAGGTCATCGACCCCAACGATTTCAACTACATTGATAAGACTCCCGTCAACCCGCTTGAAATTCCTCTGTACATCGTCAAGGCCTTCATCAAGCGCATTGATCTGATGCTGGTCATCATGTTCGCAGGCGGTGCTTTCCACATCCTGACCAAGACCGGCGCACTCCACGCCGTGGTGGCCAAGATGGCGAAGGTCTTCTCCACCCGCGTCTATCTGTTCCTGCCCATCCTGACGCTGGTGTTCGGCCTCATCTGCACCACGCAGGGCGTCAACCTGTTCATTGCCTTTGCGCCCATCATGGTCATGATGGCCTTTGCGATGGGTCTGGACTCCATCACCGGTGCATCCATCATCCTGCTGGGCGGCGCGATCGGCTTCTCCACTGGCCCTCTGAACATCAACACCACCATCGTGGCTCAGAAAATCGCCGGTCTGCCGCTGTATTCCGGCGTGGGATACCGCTTTATCTGCTTTGCTGTGTTCTATGTTATCACCAACATCTACCTCATCCGCTACGCACTGAAGATCCAGAAACATCCCGAACTCAGCCCCATGTACGAGCTCGACAAGACCAGCGAGTTCCGCGATGCTGCGGACCTCGACTCCTTCGGCAAGCTGGACGCCCGCAAGATCCTCATCATGCTGGTCTTCTTCGCATCCCTTATCCTCATCGTCTACGGCGGCATCAAGCTCGACTGGGATATGTCTGAGACTGCAGCTGTCTTCCTCGCACTGGCTGTCATCGAAGGCGTACTGGGCGGCTTTGGCCCCTCCGCGATCTCCAAGGAGTTCCTTGAGGGCTGCAAGAAGATGCTGGGCGCTGCCTTCATCATCGGCATGGCACAGGCCATCAGCAGCATCATGAACGCCGGTCACATCACCGATACCGTTGTCCACGCACTGGCAAACGGCCTGAACTTCGTCCCCACCATCCTGCTCGGACCCGCCATGCTGCTGGCAAACACCATTATCAACGTCTTCCTGACTTCCGGCAGCGGTCAGGCCGCAGCGGTCATTCCCATTCTGGCACCTCTGGCCGACCTCGTGGGCGTTACCCGCCAGACTGCGATCCTTTCCTTCAACTTCGGCGATGGCTTCTGCAACTACGTCCTGCCCACTTCCACCGCTCTGATGGGCATCATCAGCGCCGTGAACATCCCCTATGACCGTTGGATGAAGTTCATGTGGAAGCTGTTCCTCATCTGGCTGGCCGTCGGTTCTGTGATGCTGATGATCGCACAGGCGATCCACCTCGGCCCCATGTAAACCGGAAGGCGGCAAAAAATCAGACTATGGCGTCAACAATAAAGGAAATCAAAAATCCCTTGCTCCGGACGCTGGCGGAGTATGGCCTCATCACCGTCAGCATCTGGATCATGGTCATCGGCGTCTACTTTTTCAAATTCCCGAACCACTTCGCCTTCGGCGGCGTGACCGGCTTTTCCACCGTGTTCAGCCAGCTGCTCCACTGCTCGGCAAGTACCTTCACCACCGCTGCCAACTACGCGCTGCTGGTGCTGGGCTTCATCTTTCTGGGCAAGAGCGTCGGCGTCCGCACCGTTTATGCGACCATCGTGATGTCGGTGAGCCTGCAGGCACTGGACGCTCTGGTGCCGATGCATGGCACTCTGACCGACCAGCCGATGCTGGAGCTGGTATTTGCCATTATGCTCCCGGCGATCGGTTCGGCGATCCTGTTCAACATCGACGCATCCTCGGGCGGCACGGATGTCATCGCCATGATTTTGAAAAAGTACACCAGCATGAACATCGGTTCTGCCCTGATGGCAGCGGATGTGGCGGCTGTGGGCCTCTCGTTTGCAATGTACGGCCCCTCCACCGGTCTGTTCTCCGTCATGGGTCTGGTGGCCAAGTCGATGGTGGTGGACAACGTCATCGAGAATATGAACCTCTGCAAGTGCTTCAACATCGTGTGTGAGCACCCGCAGCCCATCTGCAACTTCATCATCCACGAGCTGAACCGCAGTGCGACCACCTTTGAAGCGCGCGGCGCGTACTCTGACGCCCACAAAACGGTCATCATGACCACCATGCGGCGCAGTCAGGCCATCCGCCTGCGCAACTTCATCCGCCAGCAGGAGCCGACAGCCTTTATCATGATAGAAAATTCCAGCGAGATCATCGGTAAGGGCTTCAGCCCCGTGTAAAAAAGGACTTTTCCGCAGCAGGCAAAACGCACAGCCAGTGGTTTTGCCTGCTTTGCACTACCCATTCCCTTTTTGGATGGATAAGGATTCCATCTTTTCATTTCACAAATGCCGCCGGGTGCGGTAGGATAGAGCTGAGAAAAAGGCAAAAACAGCGCCGGATGACATCTCGTGCAGGAAAGGAGGGAAAATGGAAGAGAAAATGCGCGAGCAGCATGACCAAATGGAATAAATCTTGTGTACAAGAGAAATTTTTGGCGATTCTTAACGAATATTAAGACTGACGCTATGCCTTTTGTAAGATTGTCCGATTATGATAGAACCATCAGGAGCGGCGCAGTGAGGCGCTGCCCCGCAAGTACGGTATAACGATTGAAGAAACCACCTGCCAAGGAGGAAAAAAGCATGGAGATCAAGAAAGCAGCCACGGCTGGCACTCTGGAATCCAGCGACTGCATGGTGACCGTCGAGCCGGGCGAGGGCAAGATCGATTTCTCCCTCGAAAGCTCCGTCATCCACCAGTACGGCAACCAGCTGCGCAAGGTCGCGCTGGAGACCCTGAAGAATCTGGACATCGATAACGTCCGCATCACCATCGTGGACAAGGGCGCACTGGACTGCACCCTGAAGGCCCGCATCGAGGGCGCGGTGTTCCGCTCTGTTGACCAGTATGAGAATCTGCCTTGGGGAGGTGCCATTCGATGAATAATCCGAACAAGAAGCGCCTGCGCCGCACGATGATGTTCCTGAATGCGCAGAAGCCCGGCCTCATCAAAGACCCTTACATCTATAAGGCCGACTCCCTGATGCTGGACCTGGAGGACGCTGTGGCCGAGAACCAGAAGGATGTCGCCCGTTTCAGCCTGTACCACGCCCTGAAGACCGTGGATTACCGCGGTGCAGAGCGGGTCGTCCGTATCAACGGTCTGGACACCCCCTACTGGCGTGAAGACATCCGCGCCTGTGTGGCCGGCGGCTGCGATTCCATCCGCATCCCCAAGACTGAGCACGCTGAGGATGTCCACCGCGTGGCGCAGGCCATCGCCGAGGACGAGAAGACCTATGGCCGTCCCGAGGGCGAAGTCCTCATCATCGCCGCTCTGGAGTCTGCCCGCGGCGTCATGAACGCTCTGGAGATCTGCGAGAGCGATGAGCGCCTGTTCGGCATCGCACTGTCCGGCGGCGACTACACCAAGGACCTGCAGACCCACATCACCGGCACCGGCATCGAGCTGATGGGTGCCCGCCAGCAGATGATCATTGCCGCCCGCGCAGCAGGCGTGCAGTGCTTCGACACCGTCTATACCGACCTGAAGGATATGGATGGCTTCCGCAAGGATGTCGAGAACATCCACCTGATGGGCTTCGACGGCAAGTCCATCATCAACCCCCGTCAGATCCCCATCGTCCACGAGATCTTTACTCCCACCCAGAAGGACATCATCTTTGCAGAGAAGGTCGTCAAGGAGATCGACTCCAAGAAGGCTCTGGGCATCGGCGTCTTCACCGTGGACGGCAAGATGATCGACATCGCCTTCTACGATGGTGCAAAGCGCACCATCGATCTGGCAAAGGCATCCGGCGTGTATAAGGGGGATTTGTAATTATGTTGAACGCAGTCGGCAGAGAAATTCCCGAAGAGATCCTCGAGCGCACCGGCAAAGAGGTCTTTCAGGGCAACAACTATAAAGACGGCAAGGCCTTCCAGAAGGCCAGCCCGAAGGTCACCCCCGTGATGCGCAATGACCACGACAAGATGGTCAGGGACATCCACGAGGCTCTGGTCAAGTGCAACGCCCACGACGGCATGACCGTCTCCTTCCACCACCACTTCCGCGAGGGCGACCTGGTGGTCTGCATGGTCATGGAAGAGATCCACAAGATGGGCTTCAAGAACATCACCCTGAGCGCAAGCTCTCTGGGCAAGGCTCATGACGCCCTCGTCCCCATGATCGAGGACGGCACCATCGTCAACATCGAGTCCTCCGGCGTCCGCGGCAAGATCGGCGATGCCATTTCTCATGGCAAGCTGAAGGGCCTGGCTACCATGCGCAGCCACGGCGGCCGTGTCCGCGCCATCGAGACCGGCGAGACCCATGTGGACATCGCTTTCATCGGCGCACCTTCCTGCGACGAGTACGGCAACTGCTCCGGCATGGGCGGCAAGACCAACTGCGGCGTCCTGAGCTATGCTTACGTTGACGCTGAGATGGCGGACTATGTCGTCGCTGTCACCGATTGCCTCGTGGACTACCCCAACTACCCCGCAGAGATCAACCAGACCAAGGTGGATTACGTCTGCGTCGTGGACCAGATCGGCATCCCCGAGAAGATCGCCACCGGCGCAGCAAAGCCCACCACCGACCAGCGCAAGATCCTGATGGCCGAGTACTGCACTCAGGTCGTTGCAAACACCCCCTACTTCAAGGACGGCTTCTCTTATCAGACCGGTGTCGGCGGCGCATCCATCGCCTCCACCATCTCTCTGTCCAAGATCATGGAAGAGAAGAACATCCACATGGGTCTGGGCGTCGGCGGTCTGACCAAGCCCATGTGCGAGCTGCTGGACCGCGGTCTGGCCCGCAAGCTGGTGGATACCCAGGACTTCGACCTGGACGCTGTCAACAACGTCCGCACCAACCCCAACCATTTCCCCATCTCTGCCGGCGAGTACGCAAGCCCGATGAACAAGGGTGCCTTCGTCAACAAGCTGGATTACGTCATTCTGGCCTCTCTGGAAGTTGATACCCACTTCAACTGCAACGTCGTCGTCGGCTCCGATGGCATCATCACCGGCGCACAGGGCGGCCATCCCGATACCGCACAGGGTGCAAAATGCACCATCGTCATCGCTCCTCTGCTGCAGGGCCGCATCCCGGCCATCTGCACCGATGTGACCACCGTCACCACCCCGGGCGAGAGCGTTGACATCGTCGTTACCGATTACGGCGTGGCCGTCAACCCCCGCCGTCCTGACCTGCTGGAGGCTCTGAAGGCCGCTGACTGCGTGCCTCTGAAGACCATCGAGGAGCTGCGCGACATCGCTTACTCCATCGTCGGCGAGCCGGAGAAGGTCCAGTTCGGCGACCGCATCGTGGGCATCATCGAGGCCCGCGACGGCACTGTCATGGACGTCGTCCGCGAAGTCAAGCCTTTCTCTTTCCGCGAAGATTGAGTGATATAGCGTAAAAGCGGGAATGTGGCTTGCCAACCACGCTTCGGAATGGATTCACGGAGATTCCTTCGCTCTTCTCACCCCCGCTTTTGCGGCTAAATATGCACACAAACTTCATGCGATTCTCCTTTTTCAAGGTTTTGTGTTTTATACCGGCATAAAACCAGAGAGCAGCCAACTGCACCGCGCGCAGTTGGCTGCTCTTCTTTGTTTATCGGATTAATTTGGCAAAAATAAAAATGCGGATTTACATGGAGCAGAGTTTTCGGACAGTCTGGACAAAATCCTCTTCGCTGTCCAGAATGTGATAAGGTGCATACTCTCCGTAAGCGTTGGGACGGCTGATGGTCACAAGCTGAATGCCATGTGGTACTGCAAACTGGTTCAGCTGCCGCTTCAAATCCACAAGGTGGATACCATGAACAGTCTTGAGCGCGTAGCAGCCGTGGGCATTTTTATTTTTGGCAACCAGATAGCACATCGTGCAGCACCTCCTCAAAGGTTTCAAGATTGAAAAATTCTCCATGCTCGTACCGTTCTCTCAGGATACAACCGATGGAGTTTGGATAGTCTTTCTTATAAAGGTAATCGTGCAGCCAGTTGTTGAGCTGGCGGTCATAGAGCGTGTTAAACTGCAGCTCAATCGGATAGTGGAAGTTGTCGGCATGGTAATAGAGATGAACACCCCGGTAGCCGTCATCACGGGCTTTTCCGCGAGACATATCCACAACCTTGAGCCGCGGGGAAACGAGAGAAAGGACTTCCGTGTAATCGTCACAGTAGGAGCGGAAGCCCAGAATGTCGTTGAAAACTTTCAGAACAGGACGGTCAGGATAGTAGCGCTCATACTTGGTGCGGATGGATTCCTCTGACTTGATGCGATAGTCGATGGCGACTTCACCCAAGAGCGGATTCATGTCCAGCCATTCAGCGGCAGACAGCGCATCCAGAAGGAGAGACTCTTTGTCAAAAGAGCCGAGGTTGTTTTTGAGCGAACGCCCCAGTTGGGATGGATACGAAAGCTCTGCAAGGAGTGGCAGAGAAAGTCCGTTGACTTCTAAAAGTCCCATAGAATGCACCTCCTGACGGAAAACTATTCAAGAATACCATGTTTTCAGGAGAGACGCAAGAAAAACGCGTCTTTACGGCACGAAACGATAGCCGACGCCGCGGATGGTGATGATGTGCTGGGGCGTGCGGGCGTTGTCCTCGATCTTGCTGCGCAGGCGGTTGATGTAGACCATGATGGCGTTGTCGTCCACAGCGATGAGGTTTCCCCATATCTGCTCGTAGATCATATCCTTGGTGAACACCTGCTGCGGGTGGCGCACAAAGAGCAGCAGCAGGCTGCGCTCTTTCTCGGAGAGGTTCAGCTCCACATTGTTTTTATAAAAGCGCATGGTGGTGGTGTCGCAGAGGAAGGGCCCGCAGCTGATCTGCTGGTTGTTCTCCTGCGAGAAGCTCTTGCTGCGGCGGATGAGGGCCTTGACCTTTGCACCCAGGATCTGGGGGCGGAAGGGCTTGGTGACATAGTCGTCGGCGCCCAGAGAGAGGCCGTACATGAAATCGTAGTCCTCGTTGCGGCCGCTGATGATGATGACCGGCGTGGTGACGCCGTTGCGCCGGATGGTCTGGATGACATCGAAGCCCTCCATGTCGCCCAGCGTGATGTCCATCAGGATCATATCCAGCGTGCTGCTCTGCCGCGCGATGACGTCCAGTGCCGCCGCGCCGCTGTTGACGACGAGAGGGTCCATCTCATTGCTTATCATAACTTTCGATAAAAGTTTGCAAATTGCTGGATCATCGTCTACAATAAGAACATGATACGACATGATAACTCCCTGCACTTTTTTGACCGGAAAATTTGTTTCACTTGCGATAAATAAAATTATAACATTTTTAGACAGGAAGAGCAAGACCGCCCCAAAGGAGGACTCGATATGAAGGAGAACGCCCCGAAAAAGACATGGCTCCAGACGCTGCGCACCCTGTGGGTGCCGCTGGCCATCGGCGTCGTCACGGTAGCCGCACTGGCTGTCGTGGTGGGTATGGTGTGGAAGGACTACCGCACCGCCATGATGGACAGCCAGACGAGGCAGATGGAGCTGGTGGTGCAGAGCACCGCCGACAGCATCCGCGTCCTGCTGGAAGAATACGCCGACAGGCTGGACTCCATCGCCGGAAAAGCACAGGCCAGCAAAGCGTTCCGCCCCACGGTGGCCCGGAGCGATACCATCCGGGACGTCTGGCTGGAAAACAGCAACGGCGAGGTCATCTACAGCTGCTACGGCCTCAGCGCCGTCTGCGATGTCCTCATCACCCGGACGGAGGACATCTCCTACTGGCAGTACCACAGCGGTGACGAGCACTATCTTGTGATGAAGAAGAAGGCCGGGGGTGAGACAGCCTGCCTCGTGGTAGACTCCACGGTCATGTATCAGCAGCTCATCTCGGAGATCCATGTCGGCAGGAACGGCTACATCATGATAAAGAATGACGATAACCTTGTGGTCATGCACCCCGAAGCCGTTCAGTGGGGCATCAAGGTCGTGGAGGGCCGCCAGCGCATCTATCAGGGGAAGGAACTGGACATGAGCAGTCTGAGTGAGCTGCTGCGCGCGCAGCAGGAAGAGGAATCCGGCACGCTGGACTACTACTCCTACTGGTGGGCCGACCCGGCTCTGCCCCGGGTGCATAAGATCAGCGCCTTCCGCCATCTGAACGTGGGGGGCAGTTTCTGGATCGTCAGCGCCGTGGTGGACTACGACGATTTCTACGAGCCGGTACAGCAGAGCTTCGTGAAGGTGGTCCTCATCTTCGGCGGCGTGGCGCTGGTGCTGGTGCTCTTCATGTTCCAGATGTTCCGGCTGCAGGAGCGCGACCGCCGCAGCGCGACTGAGATCAGCGATCTGAAGACCCTGAACCAGACCCTCGAAGAGCTCCACCGCAGCGAAGAGTCGCTGGCCCACGGCCAGCGGCTGCAGATGATGGGGACCCTCACCGGCGGCATCGCCCATGAGTTCAACAACTTCCTGACCCCCATTACCGGCTATGCCGACCTCATCATGGCCGACGCCGACCCGGGCAGCGAGATCTATGACAACGCGATGGAGATCAGCGAGGCGGCGCAGAAGGCGCAGGAGGTCGTGAAACAGATCTCCTCCATGAGCCGGAAAAACGTGGAGACGGTCTACGACGCCGTGTCGGTGGAGGGACTGCTCCATCGGACCCGGAAGCTGGTGGAGACGAACTGCCCGAAGAACGTGGAGCTGAAGGAAGAAAATGAGCTCAGCGGCGAATGCGTTCTGGGCAACGCGACCCAGCTGCAGCAGGTGCTGCTGAACATCAGCATCAACGCCATCCACGCCATCGGCTCCGAGGGCGGAAAGCTGACCATCCGGGGCAGTGTCGTGCCGCGCAGTGAGCTGGCGGCGCTCTTCCCGGAAGAGAAAATCTCCGAAGAGTGGTCGAGCTACGTCTGCCTGAGCGTCACCGACACCGGCTGCGGCATGGACAAGGAGACGATGCAGCACATCTTCGAGCCCTTCTTCACCACCAAAAAGACCGGCGAAGGCACCGGCCTCGGCCTTGCCCTGGCGGACCAGATCATCCGCACCCACCGGGGCCGCATCCGGGCGGAGAGCACCATCGGCAGAGGCACGACCTTCTATGTCTATCTGCCGGTGCTGGAACAGCAGCAGGAGCGCGAACAGCTGCAGTGGGGCGTGGACAGCAAGCTGCGCATCCTGGCGGCGGACGACAACAACAAGGTCCTCGACCTGCTGGACAAAGACCTCAGCGCGCTGGGCCTGAGCGTGTCCACCTGCTCCCGCCGGGGCGAGCTGCGCCAGCTGCTGGAGCAGCAGCCCTTCGACGTCCTCGCCATCGACGAGAGCCTGATGAGCAGCAGCGGCGTGGACTTCTGCATGGCCATCCGGGGCCGCTACCCGGGCATGACCCGCATCGTGATGACCAATGCCCCCACAAGGGAGATCGTGGATGCCCGCAGCCACGGCGTCATCGACGGCTATGTGGTAAAACCGGTGTCGGCGTCTACGCTGCTGGCCCAGATACGGAGCAGCCGGAAAGAGTGAACAGCGGCTGTTTTTCGTGAATTTGTGGAATATGCACAGAGCTATCCTTCATAATTCGGCAATATGATAAAAATGCAGGGAATATATTGACAATTCTGGGGGGGGGGGGTATAATAAGGCCGACAGGCCGACGACCGGAACTGGACAGCCTGCCTGTAAGATCATTCATAATTATGGAGGCAAAAATCATGAAAATGGCAAAGAAGTTTCTGGCCGTCGCCCTCGCCGGCGTTCTGGCACTGTCCCTTCTGACCGGCTGCGGCAATAGCGTCAAGAGCAAGGACATCGCTGATTCTCTGAACAAGATGGGCGTCAAGGTCGAGCTGAGCAAGGAAGTGGATGAGACTGCTGAGAAAACCCTGAAGGCTATCGAGACTATCATCGCTGCTGACTCCGCCAACAAGATCACTCTGGACAATGCTGTTGAGAAGGTCACCGGCAAGGTCATCAGTCAGGAGCACATCGACGGCAACACCGATGCCGCTAATGCAGTCCAGAAGGCTCTGGGTGTGTTCGCCACCGGCGAGGGTGCCGAGAAGGCAAATGTTGGCAAGCAGATTCGTGTTGCTCTGGTCAAGACCGAGAATGCCACGAAGAACGCAAACCTGCAGGCTGGCATTGTGAATGGCGCTCTGTTCGAGGCTCAGGCCGCTGTCGTTAACGACATGAATCATGAAGTTGCTGAGACCGGCAAGCTGGGCATTGCCAAGACGAGCGATGGCAAGTACATGCTGGTCGTCATCGTCAACGATGTGGTCGCAAAGACTGCAAACAACTAATTCCCGCTTCCCCATGTGAGGACTGCCGCAAGGCGATATAGGCCCCATAAATAAAGATGATAACAGGCCCCGGAGTGGAAACATCCCGGGGCCTGTTGTTTTTTTGATGCAGCTCCGGCTCTATTGTATCCAACCTTCCATACACAATCTTACAGGATATTAAGAGATTCCTTAACAAACCGTAACGAGAAGGGCTTTGGGCTGTAAGTTTGAGCCTGTATACTGGAACCATAACGAACGGGAATGATTCCGGAGGATAAAACGGAAGGCATCCCCGGCAAACGAAAAAAGGAAAGGAAGTACAAACCCATGAGTGATACGATCCTCGCTCTGCTCGGCTTTGCAACGGTGATCACGGTCATCGTCCTGCTGCTGCGCAATGTCACGGTCCCTGCACTGGCATTCGTCAGCGTCTCGACCATCACCGCAGCCATTCTGGTGGCTACCAGTGCTTTCACCCTGGATGAAATGGCTGGCTTTATCAAGGAGGGCGTCAAGGGCGTCCACGGTACGGCTGTCCTGTTCATCTTCTCCGTCCTGTTCTTCGGCGTCATGACCGATGCAGGCATGTTCGACAAGATCATCGGTGCGCTGATGAAGAAGGTCGGCAACAACGTCGTCGGCGTTGCTCTGATGACCTGCCTCATCGCCATCATCGGCCATCTGGACGGCGGCGGCGCTTCCACCTTCCTCATCACCATCCCCGCCATGCTGCCCGTCTACAAGCGCCTGCACATGCGCCGTGAGACCCTGCTGCTCATCTGCGTCACCGCAATGGGCGTCATGAACCTGATGCCCTGGGGCGGCCCCACCATGCGCGCCGCAAGCGTCATCGAGATGGAGCCCAACGACCTGTGGTTCCAGCTCATGCCCATGCAGATCGTCGGTCTGGTGCTGGCTGTCGGCACCGCCATCTTCTGGGGCCTGCAGGAGAAGAAGCGCATCGCAAAGCTCGGCGATGCCATCGTTGCTGAGGACGCCGGCAAGTACGACGACTCCGACGACGGCAAGAAGGACGAGACTCTGGCTCGTCCCCAGAACTTCATCTTCAACGTCATCCTGACTCTGGCCGTCATCATCGTGCTGGTCCTGGACATCTTCCCCTCTTACTACGTCTTCATGGTCGGCTGCGCTCTGGGCATTCTGGTCAACTACCGCGGCAAGAAGCTGCACAACTCCATCATCAAGAGCCACGCTTCCGCTGGTCTGAGCATGGCTTCCACCATCCTGTGCGCCGGTGTCTTCCTCGGTGTCCTGAGCAAGAGCGGCATCATGGAGAAGATGGCAGTCGTCATGGCAAGCTTCATCCCGGCATCTCTGGGCCGGTTCCTGCCCATCATCATCGGCATCCTGAGCGTGCCTCTGGCTCTGCTGTTCGATACCGACTCCTACTTCTACGGCCTGCTGCCCGTTCTGGTCAGCGTTGGCAACCAGTTCGGCGTCAACCCGGCTCACATCGCCATCGCAATGGTCGTCTGCCGCAACTGCGCTACCTTCATCAGCCCGGTGGCTCCCGCTACCTATCTGGGCATCGGTCTGGCCGGTGTCGAGATCAAGGACCACATCAAGTACTGCTTCGGCTGGCAGTGGGGCGTTTCCATCGTCTGCCTCGTCGCTGGTCTGATCCTCGGCGTCATCCACTTCTGATAAACTGAGTTCCCGCCCGGCTGCCCTTCGTTGGACGGCCGGGCATTTTTGCAGAACGATCTTACCACTTTTTCCCAAGGAGGCTGCTGCAATGCGTGAGACCCCAGTCTGCACCGCGGCCGATGCCATCTACAAGCTGGCGGCGGGCAATCTGAAATACCTGAACGCGGAAAACGGGAGCGGCGATATTTCCCGCCGTATCCGGATGTCCACCTGGGCGAAGGGCCAGTCGCCCTACGCCATCATCGTCACCTGTTCGGATTCCCGGGTCATCCCGGAGAACATCTTCTCGGCGGGCATCGGTGAGCTGTTCGTCATCCGGCTGGCGGGCAACATCATCGATGACCACCAGCTGGGCAGCATCGAGTACGCTGCCGGCCATCTGGGCTGTCGGCTGGTGGTGGTGCTGGGCCACACCCACTGCGGTGCAGTGGATGCCGCCATCCACTCCGAGCCCTCCGGCTATATCCGCTACATCACGGACGAGATAAAAAAGGCCATCGGGGACGAAACAGATCCCTACAAGGCCAGCTGTCTCAATGTCCGGCACAGTGTGCAGGAGATCGAAAAGAGCCTGTGCATCCATAACATCGAGGAGGAAACGGGCCTGCGGGTCGTCGGTGCGATGTACCACATCGAGGACGGCAGCGTCGAATTCCTGTAAGGAACTCCCAGCATTGCGGCGGAACGGCCCTTTCCCAGACCGGGAAAGGGCCGTTTCCTCTGTTTGACAATCCGGCCTCGTTCGCTTATACTGACAGCGGAAAAAGAAACCGACGGAGGGACGGAATATGGTACAGGTAGATCTGATCACAGGATTTCTCGGGGCAGGGAAGACCACTTTCCTGCGCAGATACGCGGCATGGTGGGCCGGGCAGGGCGTCCGGGTCTGTGTGCTGGAAAACGACTTCGGCGCGGTGAACGTGGACGCCATGCTCCTGCAGGACCTCGAGGCCCAGGGCGTGGAGCTGGAGACCATCAGCGGCGGCTGCGACTGCGACACCCACCAGCGCCGGATGCGGACGAAGCTCATCTCCATGGCCATGCGGGGCTTTGAGAGGGTCATCGTGGAGCCCAGCGGCATCTTTGACGTGGACGAGTTCTTCGACGTGCTGCGGGACGAGCCGCTGGACCGCTGGTATCAGCTGGGCAATGTCATCGCCATCGTGGATGCCCTTCTGCCGGAAGAACTTTCCCCGCAGGCAGAATATATCCTCGCTTCCGAGAGTGCGTGGGCGGGCAGTGTCCTCCTGAGCCGCTGTCAGCTGGCCTCTGACGCGCAGAAGCAGGGGGCAGAAGCCCATCTGGCCCGTGCGCTGGAAGCCTGCAAGTGCTCCCGGAAGTTTGGTCCGGAGGAGATCATTGCGAGGGACTGGGCCGATCTGACCGGCGACGATATGGCCCGCATCGCAAAATGCGGCTTCCGGCAGGCCAGCTGCGAAAAGCTCCACTTCGACGAGCACGATGCTTTTACCTCGGCCTATTTCCTCGAGCTGGGTCTGCCCCGTGCTCAGCTGGAAAAGAACATCCCGTCCCTCTTCACCGACCCTGCCTGCGGAAATGTCCTCCGGGTGAAAGGCTTCGTGGAGGACGATGGCCGGTGGTATGAGCTGAATGCTGCCGCCGCCGGTCTGACGGCGGCCCCCATCCCGCAGGGACAGCAGGTGCTCATCGTCATCGGCGAGGGGCTGGATAAGGCCCGGCTGGAAGAAGACTTGAGACAATGAGTTTCCCACAATGAAACAGAGAATTGTGCAATATTGATTGCGCCGACCCTCCTGCAGCGTTATAATAGAGAAAAATAGATCAGGAGGCCGTTTCATGAGCACTTCGACCACCCAAAAGCCGACTACCCGCCGCATCGTGGGCATGGTGGTTGGCATTGTCATTATTGGTCTGGGCATCGCCCTCTTCAAGCAGTCCCATCTCGGCAACGACTCCATCAGCGCGCTGAATATGCGCCTTGCCGAGCTGCTGGGCATCTCGCTGGGCGTGCAGAACGTCGCCACCAACATCCTCTTTTTTGCGCTGGAATTCTGGTTCGGGCGCAAGTACATCGGCCTTGGCACCTTCGTCAACGGCATCGGCATGGGGTTCATCATAACCTTCTTCTACGACCCCATTGCCGCGGCCTTCGGCCCGGCAGCGTCCCTGCCGGAACAGCTGGTGTGGGTGGTGCTGGCCGTCCTTGTGACGGCGCTGGGCGCGTCCCTCTACCAGACGGCTGACCTCGGCATCGCGCCCTACGATTACCTCTCGCTGGGTCTGCGGGACTACACGCACTTCCAGTACTTCGGCTGCCGCGTCTTCACCGACGCCTTCTGCGCCCTGCTCTGCTGGCTCCTGGGCGGTCTTGTGGGTCTGGGTACCCTCATCTGCGCGTTCTGCCTCGGACCCTTCATCCAGTTCTTCAACGGCCTCGTCTCCGAGCGGGTCCTGCAGTATAAGCCCGAAAAAGCATGAGCATAACAAAAAAGACATCTGCCGGCGGCAGATGTCTTTTTTTGTATCTTACTCGAATTTGAACAGCGGCGTGCCGGTGGAGACGATGCCGCCCGCGATGATATGGAGCTTTGGCAGGTCGTCGGCGTTGGTCACGATGACGGCGCTCTCGGTGGAGAGCCCGGCGGCGCGGATGGCGTCGAGGTCCACGTTCAGCAGGGGCGTTCCGGCTTTGACGGCCTGTCCTTCCCTGACCAGCGGGGTGAAGCCGCTGCCCCGCAGGGCGATGGTGTCCATCCCGAGGTGGATGAGCAGCTCGATGCCCTCGGTGCTTTCCAGCCCCACAGCGTGGAGAGTGGGGGCGATGGAAGTGACCTTCCCGTCGAAGGGAGCGTAGACCGTGTCACCGGTGGGCTCGATGCCGCAGCCCGGGCCGAGGATGGCTGCGGCGAACGTCTCGTCCGGGAGCTGTTCCAGCGGGAGAGCGATGCCGTCCATGGGGGCTTTGACGACCATCTTTTCACCGGAGAACCGCGTTTCTTCCGCAGTCTTTGCCCTGCCGCCGAAGAGTCTGTCAAAAAAGCTCATAGAGAAGACCTTCCTTCCACTCATGTTTCTTTCAAAGATAGCATACTGACGCCCCAAAAGCAACCGGCGTTTCGCATAAAATGGAGGGAAAAGTTTTGGCAGTTACATCAGAGCGATGAGCTGCTCGATCTCTTCCATCTTAGTGGCCCAGCTGGTGGCGATGCGGACGACGGTGTGGCTGTCGTCGAACTTCTCCCAGAAGCCGAACTTTGCCCTGCCTTCCAGCGCGGCCAGCTGGGTGTTTTCCAGCACGACGAAGAGCTGGTTGGTGGGGGAGTCCATAAAGAAGCGGTAACCCTTTGCGGCGAGGCCCTTCTTGAGGGCGTTGGCCGTCTCGATGGCGTTGCGGCTGATGCGGGTGTAGAGGCCGTCGGTGAAGAGGACGTCGAACTGGATGCCCATGAGGCGGCCCTTGGCCAGCAGAGCGCCCTGCTGCTTGACCATGGTCATGAAGTGGGCCGGTGCGCCGTGGGGGAAGACCACGGCCTCGCCGCAGAGTGCGCCCACCTTGGTGCCGCCGATGTAAAAGACGTCGGTGAGCCTGGCGAGGTCTGCCAGGCTCACATCGGTGCCTTCGCTCACCAGCGCGTAGCCCAGACGTGCGCCGTCCACGAAGAGGGGCATGTGGTAGGTGTGGCAGACGGCGGACAGGGCCTCGAGCTCAGCCTTGCTGTACAGGGTGCCGTACTCGGTGGGGTGGGAGATATACACCATGCCGGGGAAGACCATGTGGTCGTGGTTCGAGTCGGCGTAGAAGGTCTTGCAGAAATCCTCCACCGTGGCGGCATCCAGCTTGCCGTTCTTCTGGGGCAGGCCGATGACCTTGTGGCCGGTGAACTCGATGGCACCCGCCTCATGACCGGCCACATGGCCGGTGGCGGCGGCGATGACGCCCTCCCAGCGGCGGAGCGTGGAGGCGATGACGATGGAGTTGGCCTGGGTGCCGCCGGAGATGAAGAAAACATCTGCCTCGGGGCAGGCGCAGGCGGCGCGTATCTTCTCCTTTGCGCTGGCGCAGTAGGGGTCGGTGCCGTAGCCGGACACCTTCTCGAAGTTCGTTTCCGTCAGCTTCTGCAGGATGGCGGGATGCGCACCCTCGCAGTAGTCGTTCTCAAAATACAGCATATTCTTTCCCTTTCCTTTATTACGATAAAGAAGATGATCCTATTGTGAGCCAGGAACGCGCGTTTGTCAACCCTTTGGAACCATGGAAAAATGCCCACCCTTTGCTGTATCTTTAATTTATTTGTGGTATACTTTTACAGTGGAACCGAATATAGATCAGGAGGGACAGCAAATGAAGCAGATGCTCTGGAAAAAGGACGTCTGGGTATTTTTGGCGGCGCTCATCGGGGCGTTCGCCTGTGTGACGCTCATCCAGCTCATCAGCGGCCGCATCGACGGTGTGGCCTCGATGGTGTTCCTGCTGGCGGTGTTTTTTATTTCCATGTACACCGACGGCTACTGGTGGGGCGTGGCCGGTTCTGTCATCAGCGTGCTGGCGGTCAACTTCGCGTTCCGCACGCCCTACTTTGCCTTCAACTTCACCATCCCGGAGAACATCTTCTCCGGCGTGGTGATGCTGGTGGTCTCCTTCATGACGAGCACCCTGACCACCCGCATCAAAAAGCAGGAGCAGCTGCGGATGGAGAGCGAGACGGAGAAGATGCGGGCCAACCTCCTGCGGGCTGTCTCCCACGACCTGCGCACTCCGCTGACGTCCATCTACGGGGCCTGCTCTACGGTCATCGACAACTACGACTCGCTGGGCCGGGAGCAGAAGATAAAGCTCCTTTCCGAGGCCTGTGCCGACGCCCAGTGGCTCAACCGGATGGTGGAGAATCTGCTCTCTGTCACCCGCATCGACGCCGACGGCGTCGCCATCCAGAAGACGCCCACCGTGCTGGAAGAGCTGGTGGATACGGTGCTGGTGCGGTTCCAGAAGCTCCACCCCGGCGTACCGGTGGAAGTAAAGCTTCCGGATGACTTCATCGTCATCCCGATGGACTCCATGCTCATCCAGCAGGTGCTGACGAACCTTTTGGAAAACGCGGTGCTCCACGCCAAGGGGATGACCCGCCTGACGCTGCGGGTGTTCACGCTGGGGCAGCGGGCGGTGTTTGAAGTCGTTGACAACGGCTGCGGCATCCCGAAAGAGCGGCTCAAGACCCTCTTCACCGGCACGACCCTGACGCAGGATACCTCGTCGGGCGGCAAGCACGGCATGGGCATCGGGTTGTCGGTGTGCGCGGCCATCATCAAAGCCCACGGCGGCGAGATAAAGGCCGAGAGCACGCCCGGCGAGGGTACGACCATCCGGTTCTGGCTGGAGACCGAAGAAGTGGATACGGAGGAAACAGAGGATGAGCAATAATAAATTCAAGGTACTTATCATCGAGGATGAGGCGAACATCTGCAGCTTCATCCAGACCCTGCTGGAGACCAACGGCTATCAGGCGCTGGTGGCCCAGACCTGCGTGATGGGCATGACCATGTTCATCTCCTATAACCCGGACCTCGTCATCCTGGACCTCGGCCTGCCCGACCGGGACGGTCTGGACGCCATCCGCTCCATCCGGCAGAAGTATCTGACCCCCATCATCGTCCTGTCGGCCCGCACTACCGAGCAGGATAAGATCGAGGCCCTCGACCTCGGTGCCAACGACTATATCACCAAGCCCTTCGGTACCGGTGAGCTGCTGGCCCGGGTGCGGGCTGCGCTGCGGGTGAACCGCTATGGCGGCGGGAGCTTGCCCGGCGGGGTGTTCAGCGCACAGGGCCTCACCATCAACTACGAGCGCCGCAAGGTGTTCGTGGACGGGCAGGAGGTGCGCCTGACCCAGACGGAGTACAATATCGTGGCCTTTTTGTCCGAGCACGCCGGGCGCGTGATGACCTATGCGGCCATCGTCCGGGCCATCTGGGGCGACACGGACGCCAGCAGCACCAAGAAGCTGCAGGTGAATATGGCCAATATCCGCAAAAAGCTGGGCAGCCGCCCGGGCAGCAATACCTACATCCTCAACGAGCTTGGCGTGGGCTATCGGATGATAGAAGAAGACGCAAAGCCTCTGGAACCTGCGGAGGAGACGAAATGACACTGGCGCTGAGCCTGTTTGTCCTGTTTTATATTTTGATGCTGGCGGTGCAGCAGTATCGCCCCTGGGTCGCGCTGGGCGGGGCCGGGGTGTTCCTGCTGCTGGGAAAGCTGGGCGTGTACGATTTCACGCTGGCGGACGCCGCCCGGGCCGTAGACTTCAATGTCCTGCTGATGATGGCGGGAATGATGGGTACGGTCTTTCTTTTTATCCAGAGCAAGATGCCCGCCCGGCTGGCCGAGGAGCTCATTGCCCATGTGCCGGATGTCCGGTGGGCCGTGTCGGTGCTGGCGCTGCTGGCGGGGTTCATCAGTGCCTTTGTGGACAATGTGGCCACCGTGCTGATGGTGGCTCCGGTAGGGCTTGCCATCGCCCGGCGGCTGAAACGATCGCCGGTGCCGGTGCTCATCGCCATTGCGGTGTCGTCCAATTTACAGGGCGCGGCAACGCTGGTAGGGGACACCACGAGCATCCTGCTGGGCGGCTTTGCGGGGATGAATTTCTTCGATTTCTTCTGGATGGAGGGCCGGCCCGGCATCTTCTGGAGCGTGGAGCTGGGAGCGCTGGCCTCGCTGGGGGTGCTGTTCTGGCTGTTCCGGGACCAGCGCCAGCCCGTCCATGTCACGGTGGAGACGGAGGTGGAGGACGACGTCCCCACGGCGCTTCTCCTGCTGACGGTAGGTCTGCTCATCGCGGCGTCCTTCCTGCCCGAGCCCTCTGGCGGCGTGCTGCATCTGCTCTATACCTTGCGCAGCGGACTCGTCTGCATGGGACTGTGCCTCTTCGGTGCCGCCCGCGCCTGCTGGCGCAGCCGCTCCCTGAGGCCGCTGGCCGAGACGTTCCGGGCGCTGGACTATGACACCCTGCTGCTGCTCTTCAGCCTCTTTATTCTGCTGGAAGGAGTGGGCAGGGCGGGAGTCATCGACGCGGCGGCGCAGCTGTTCCACTCCGCAGCCGGAGACGAGCCGCTGCATCTTTACCTGCTGCTGGTGGCCGCGTCGGTGGGGCTGTCGGCCTTCATCGACAACATCCCCTATGTGGCGGCCATGCTGCCGGTGGTACAGGGCGTCGCCGCCCTCATGAACGGCGGCGCGGGCATTGAGCCGGAGCTGTTCTACTTCGGTCTGCTTACCGGCGCGACGCTGGGCGGCAACCTGACCCCCATCGGCGCGTCGGCCAACATCGCAGCCATCGGCATTCTCCGCAAGAACGGCGAGACTGTCCGCACCCGGGACTTCCTGCGCATCGGCGTACCCTTCACGCTGGCGGCAGTCCTCGTGGGGGCAGGGAGCCTCTGGCTGTTCTGGGGTATCTGAGAAAATTCAGGAAAAACTGCAAAAGAAGAAGCGTGGTCTGGCAGGCATCTGCCCCGGAAGCAGGCATCACCGGGGCGGATGTCTGTGTTTTTGTGCGCAGGGACGCAAGATAAAATATGCGGAAAAGAATGCAAAAACTTTTTTGAAAAAACGCTTGACTTTCCCGTTTTCCGTGGTATAATAACTATCGTTCCGAGCCGAACGGCGGCGAACAAAACAGAATATGCGGATATGGCGGAATTGGCAGACGCGTTAGATTCAGGTTCTAATCGGGGCAACTCGGTGGAGGTTCAAGTCCTCTTATCCGCACCATGACGAATGTTCTTACAGCATTTAGCTGTCAAAGAACATTCGTCATTTTTTATTTGCTAAATAGCGACATCACAGGGGGCGTAGTTCACAACTACGCCTTTTCTTGTATTCACCGACACATCAGGTGTCGGCAAAGGAAGTGCGCTTGGAATCTCGATGGTGCCCACGCAGTTGTAGTGAATGCGGAGCCGCTGCTCCCATACACCGTTGACCTTTTCTGCATTGAACACTTCGATTTTTTCCACCAGTTCATTCAGCATCCGGGGTGTCAGCTTTTTTGCTCTGGTGTACTTGCGAACCAGACTGATAAACATATCCGTTGTCATAGTTCGGCTGCTCTGCTTTTCGATTTCGGAGCGGAGCTGTTTGATTTTCTCGGTCAGCTCCTTTTGCTCGTCCTCATATCTCCGGGACATTCTGGAAAAGCGTTCATCAGAGATCTTGCCGGAAACATTGTCCTCATAGATGCGCTCAAAGAGGCCATCCAGTTCTTCATCACGGGCAAGGAGTGCTTTCAACTCTTTCTCTTTCAGCTTGCGGTCGGCTTCGTCCGCCTGCTGGGAGTGCCCGATAACAGCTTTCAGAAAGTCGTCCTCGTAGAGGCTGGCAAACTTGGTCAGCCGCCGAATCTCGCCCAACACCACTTCTTCCAGAAAGTCTACCCGGATGTAGTGGGTGGATTGGCAGGTACCACGGTTGCCCTTGTAGTTGGAGCAGTTGAAATACTTGATTTCCGGGTTGCCCTGATTGAAGTGGAAATGCAGATTGCAGCCGCAGTCTGCGCAGACAAGTAGGCCGGAGAACATATTGTGTTCTCCGTTGCTGGTACGGCGTTTGCGCATTTTTCCGCGTTTCTGCTGTACCTGTTCAAATACGGCACGTTCAATAATGGGCTCGTGAACATCTTGGAACACTACCCAATTTTCCGGGTCGTTATGAATCCGCTTTTTGTTCTTGTAGGACTTGGAGTAGGTTTTGAAGTTCAGAACATCACCACAATACTCCTGCTGGTACAGAAGATGGGTAATCGTGGAGCCATTCCACTTGGTAGCGGGCCGTATCTTGCTCCTTCCGGGACGGCCGATGCCTTTCTGAATCCAGTAGGCCTGCGGGGTCAGGATGCCTTCTTTTTCAAACTGGGTGGCAATCTGTTCCGTGCCAAAGCCCTCCAACGTCATATCAAAAATGCGCCGGACAACTTGTGCAGCTTCTTCATCAATGACCCAGTACTTGGGGTTGTTCGGGTCCTTGATATACCCATAGGGAGGAAGTCCCATCGGTTCGCCGGAGTTGCCTTTGATTTTATTACTGATACGGCGTTTCTTGCTGATGTCACGGGCATACCACTCATTGAACAGGTTTCGGATGGGTGCCAGTTCGTTTTCTCCCTCGGCCGTGTCGATGTTGTCCGAAACGGCAACAAGTCGAATCTCATGGTCCGGGAAAAATTCTTCTGTCAGCCGCCCGACCTCAATATAGTTTCGGCCCAGACGCGAAAGGTCTTTGACGAACACAGCAGAGGCTTTTCCTTGTTCAAGTTGCTGCATCATCTCAACGAAACCGGGACGGTTCATGGTCACGCCGGAAATGCCATCATCCAGAAAGTGAACCAGATTGGTGTAGCCTTTTTCCTTTGCAACTTTGGTGAGCAGTTTCTTTTGGTTGCCGATGCTGTAACTCTCGCCCTCCAAATTATCATCACGGGAAAGACGCTCATAGAGAAAAGCGGTTGCTTCACGGGATTTCTTGTTACTCGACTGTTTCATACTCGCTCCTTTCTTGGGACAGTCGAATAGCAAATTCACTTGTACACCTATATTATAACACAATCCGCTTTCTCTGTCCGCTGCCTCCCGAAAGGTCATTATAATTTTTCGCTTTCGGATTTCATCAGTCGGAGAAGAACTTCTCCTAAGGTCTGGGAGCTTTCTTCTTTGAACACCGGCTCAACGATAAAGGAGCGATTGCCAATACGATAAGTCGAATCCAGAGTAAGCATCTCTGGATTTTTTGTTTTTTCCGGGTTTGTCTTTTTCGCTTGCATCGTAAAAATCCCCTTTCTTAAAAATCAAAAAATGAGCCAACGGATGGCTGCTGGCAGCAGCCCACGGGAATCTCACCCCTGCATTCCTCATGCAGCCCTACTCATTGCCTGCGACGCTCTGAACGCTCGGACTTTGACGGTAAGGGAGTATCAGCCTGTCAGTATGTCATGGCCCGCAAGCAGCCGCGCTTACATTGCGGCGGGGTGGAGATCGCTCCGCTTTTCAAAGAAAAGCATCGTGGCGCACCCGCCGTCCGGCTCGATACAGACAGCAACGTATCCGTTTGCCCTATAATGCACCGCCATTGTCCTGCGGGCATATTTTTCAAGGTGCTGTCCCGAAACGTGGAAAGGGTCAGCCCGTTTCGGCTTTGGTTACAATAGAAGAAATCAGTTTGATTTCCAGATGGCGTTTCATGTACTCGTCTATGCACACATGAGGCTGACCGTGCTTGTCATAGAGAATGCCTGTACAGAGCTTGTTGATATAACCTCTGTAATGTCGCAAAACCTGTTCAACTGCATCGGTGTCCCCAGCGCAGGCAGAGCGAATCACCGAGAGCGGTAAAAACTCTCTGCTCGTGTGTTCATAGGAGTTCATTTACGCCTAACCTCCCTCCGGCAAGTGCGCCTTTAGCTTTTTTTGCAGCTCGTTCAGCGTTTTTGTCCGGTGGCGCTGTACAGCACTCCGGGACATTCCCATGAGGTCGCCAATCTCGCCATCGCCCAGTTCCAGAACGCAAAACAGAATCAGAATGCTTTGTTCTTGCTTTGGCAGAGCGGCAAACGCATTGGCAACAAGTTCATTGTCGATGTGCAGATCACAGCCGTAGGATGAAAATACAAATTCTTCACTTGGATAATGGTCTACACTCGTGAGCTGCCCCAGTTCTTCCAACGAAAGAACGCTGAATGACTTTTCACGGTCAAGCAGACGTTTCTTATTTCGGTGATAGTTCCGGGCCTCATTTCGCAGCACCGCTTTGCAGAACGCATCGAATCGGTACTGTTCGCCATCGTTGCGAGGGATAGCTTCCATCTTCTCACCCCCTTTCCGTGGGGATGTCGGGTGGATTTTTCCCTTTCCGCTAATATGACACCCGAAACACCCGATTCTACCCGCTTTTTTGAAAATTTCCAAAAATATTTTTTGAAACAGGTAGATTTTCAGATGGCAATAGAAAAGCCCAGCAGACCAAAAACGGCCAACTGGGCATAATGACAGCACGAAACGCGCAGTAGCTACATTGTATAGTACATAGTAAAAGCCCTGCTGACCCTGTGCGGGAGCAAGGCTTTTTTTGACAGTTCAAAGCTAGGCGTTCGATAGAATATCAGGCGCATGGCGGCATCCTCCTAGTGGCCGCCATACAAACAATGGTATGCTCTGATAAGCAAAAAGAACCGGCGGCCTTGATTTTCTCAAACACCGCCGGTTCAAAATGGGCGCGCGGATATGTCTGCTGTACGACGGCTTTTTTTCTTTTGCCGTCGTCCGGCAGTTAATTTTCTATTTTTTTCTTATGAGAAAAGACAATCAATCCAACCAGAAACAGAACAATAAAGCAAAATACAATGCTAATACATCCGCCAATGGTGGCCGATATAGGCACCTCATAGTAAGTGGATTTATCCGAGAAGAACATAGACACACGATATGCAAAGCTACCCGGAATGACAAAGCCTCTTTCTGAACCGATGAACAGGCAAGATACAAAGCCATATATAACTCCGACAACGCTTGTTACAATAATATTGCGGCTCAGATTGATAACGATTGCCCCTAAACAGGTCGTTACAAAAACGACAACACCGGCTTCAATTCCAAACCCGATTGCCAGCTTGAGGAACAGGGAAATACCGCCGGTCAACCTGCCAGCTCCATTGAGTATCGCCACCAATAGGCCAAATGCGATAAATAAGACAGCCGCAAAACAGATGCCGATAACGACGCTGACAGTAACTTTCGATAGAAAGAGCTTCTTCTTTGAAAACCCGTAGGTAATCCAGTTGATGTAAGTTTTGTTTTTGTATTCCTGATAAAACAGCGAACCAATCAAAATGAAGAGCACCATTGGGAAGAACATGGAAAACTGGTTATTCATAAAGAAGAACAGGTCAGCAAGTGATGTTGTGCTACTGTTGAAAATTGCTCCTGCTCCGCCGGTAATGATGGGAAGAAGCGACAACAGCAGAAGAAATACCATAAACCATTCCCGCTTCAACTTGTAAAACTCATTTTTAATCAACACTCCCATTATGCTTCCTCCCTCTGGCCGGAAGTCATAATATCCTCATACAGGGCTTCCAGTTCCTTTTCGTTATAGTCGTTTTCTACAATCTTGATGATTTTTCCGTCACGAATGAAAATAAGAACATCCGTGACAGCAGCAATCTCCGTCAGATTATGGCTTGATACCAAAATACAGTGTTGGGGAGATTTTAAGCGTTCTTTCAGAAGCAGCCGGATTTCCTTTATCCCCATCGGATCAAGACCGTTGGTAGGTTCGTCCAGCAGTAAATATTGAACATCGCCTAAAAAGGCGCGAGCAATTCCCAGTCGTTGGCGCATCCCCAAAGAAAGTTGAGAGAACAGCTTTTTTCGGGCATCCAGCAAGTTCACTTGTTTGAGCGCCACTTCGATGTTTGGTCTTTTCAGACCTAAATATTGTGCGTGGAGCTTCAAATTTTCCTCTACGGTGAGCCGGGGGTAAAAAGCCGGGTATTCAATCAAACTTCCAAAACATCTACTGGAAACGGGTTGCCCATCCGAGAGGATTTCTCCCGAAAAGGCGGTCAGGCCCAGCATGGACTTAAACAGTGTTGTTTTACCGGCCCCGTTCGGCCCCAGAACACCATAGATTTTTCCTTGCTCTAAAGTCAGGTTGATGTTGGACAGCAAGGCGGTATTTCCAACATTCAGATTTACATTTTTGATTTCCAGCATGAAATTCCTCCGTTATTGAAAAAAGATGAAAAGCAAAAAGGCCACAGCATAAATCAAAAATGAAATACCAATGGGTTTTGATCTCTGTTTTAGTCCTTTTAGTCCATCGCTCAATACGCCATGCAAGGCCGTGAGCAGGCACACCGCCAAAGCGATGATAGAAACCACTAAAGCTACTTTAACCATTTGTTTATACCTCCTATGGCTCATACTTTACCAAAGAGGTTTAAGATTTGTTTGAGAAAAGTCTAAGGAAAGTCTAAGGATGAAAAAAGAGCCGCCGAAGCAGCCCTTTAGGAATTGACAATGGGAAACACGACTTGAATTGCAAAGATACCGTTTTGCAAGGAAGCGACAATTTGCCCGCCCATGCGGGTCACAAGTCTTTGAGCGATTGCCAATCCCAGCCCGGTTGTCTTTTTTGTTCGTGACTGGTCGGTGGTGTAAAAACGGTCAAACAAATGAGGAATATCTTCTTGCTGAATACTGCTCGACGCATTTTTAATGGTTATGACCGTTTGAGCTTCTTCTATCGCTGCGGTGATTTGATAATTTCCCTCCCCGTGAACAAGTGCATTATAAACCACATTTGAGAAAATCCGGGTCAAGGCATCTGGATCGCCCCAAATGATAGCTGGTGGATTTGGGATAACGATATAGGGGACACATTTTTTCTGTTCAAAATCGCCGTAGTATGAGGCGACAACATCCCGAAGTACACTGTGTATATCCGTATTTCTACAATTCAATTTCAGTTCGTCGGCCTCAATCCTTACAAATTCAAACAGTTGGTCGAGAAGCAGCTTTACAGCGGAAATTCTTTCTCCCGCAATCGTCGCATATTCTTTTTGCTCCCCTGTTAAATCCTGTTCCTGTAAGAGCTGGATATAGCCATTTGCTGTTGCCAGCGGCGTTCGCAAGTCATGGGAAAGACTGGTAATGGTATCTCGGAACAGTGTATCGCTCCGTTCAATTTCCTGCCCCATGCTACGATATTTTTTCAGAAGATGATTGATACTTGCAGCCAAATCCTGTATTGTCCCATCCGTTTTTTCCACCATAATTTCGGTTTGCGTATCACGGTCAATCAGAAAGTCAATCTGTTTTTTTACTTTCTGAACCAACTTTCGCTGATAAATCAGTTTCAGGGACAAAAACAGGGAAAGCATTGCAAGCAAGATACATAACACCATCATGTAGCCATCACCGCCTTTCCAAATTGCGCAAGTCCAACCTTAGAAACAGGGAGAGCGAAATGGCTGTTGGTAAAAACAGATATACTACCAGTGTCAAACAAATGGGTATTAAATCCTCCCCAAAGGTATTGATCTGCAAGCTATGAGATAGCCCTACAACCCAATACTTGTAGAGCGAATAATCCATATCCAGTGCTGTACTTATCTTTGTGAGATATAAATATAAAACCCCCAGCATAAAAAATGCGGTAATCGTAACAATGATCCGATGCCGGAGCAGATAACTTAACAAATTGAGAAATGCAGTGTAACCTAAAAAGCACAGGCATTGAAACAAAAGAAAGACTCCGATTGCAGAAAACGAATACTTTATGTCATACCGGGATGCTCCCATCATCAGAATTGACAAATACGCAACACCAAAGCATACAAACAGAAAAAATAAAACGCCACCCCATGAGGCCAGCAGTTTTCCAAAGAATAGGTGTACTCTGCTTGTACCTTTAGAAAGTGTGATACTGTATGTGCCGGTATGAAAATCTTCTGTAAAGTACAGGCACAAAAAGAGCGTCAATGGAAAAATCAGACTGTAATCTGAAAACAGAAACTCCGTGAACGAAACCAGTGATATAACCGGAAGCATACCATTTACCGAATTGTGATAAAAGGTCAGGGCAAGCGCAAAGACAAAAAACGCAGCCAATACGAGGCAGGCCCAAAACAGGCGGCTTTTGCGGATACGGAACAACTCACTTTGCATCGTCTGAATCACTCTTTGCACCTCCTGTCATTTTCAAAAGATAGTCGGTCGGCTCCATGCCGGCAAGCCAGATTTCTGATACCTCTATCCCGGAATGAACCAGCAGCGTATTGATTTCCCCGGATTGCTCATTACAATGAAAAATTCTAATCAGGTCATGACCCAACACTTCAAAATCCGGGAACTGCTGGCTTAAAATCGTAATAGCCCGTTCTAATTGTGGAGTTCTTATCTTTATGCACCGCTGGCAGCTCTCTTTCAATTCCCCAGCCGTAAGCTCACAAAGCAGCTTTCCATCTGCCATTACGCCATATTTGGATGCAAGCCGGGAAAGCAGCGTATAATCCTGTCCAGAGATTAAAAGTGTGGTATGGTTGATTTCATGCAGATAGTTCAGAACAGAAAGCAGGTGTTCACATTCTCCCTTATCTAGCCCGGAAAAAGGATCGTCCAAAATTATCATATCTGGATTTCCCAAAAGGGCAACAGCCAAATTCACTAAACGCTGGGTCGATAATGGCAATCGCCGTACCGCCTTTTTCTCTTTCAGGTTCAAATGCAGTATATCTAAAATATGGATTTCTGTGGTTCCAAAAACGGAAGAAAAATAACGCAGCATATCAGCAGGTGACAGAGAGCCGATTGTCACAGGCTTTTGTGGTACAAACCCAATCCGGCGGCGCTCCTTCTGATAGTCTATATTGCCAAATAATTTGAGCGTACCAGCTTGAGGTCTAAGTGTACCTATAATGGTTTGCAACAGTACAGATTTCCCGGCGTGATGGCCGCCATACAGTGCATAGATTTCTCCGCGTTTTACCTGAAACGCGATATTTTTAATTCCGTTTCCATCCGGGAAAACATAGGTCAACCCGGCTGTTTCCAAAGCAGTCTCCAAAATAATCATCCCCTTTCCATGCTGTCTTATTGTAGCAGACTGGTGTGCAAACTTCATAAGATTTCTCTAAGGATTAGCCCTGCATTTTGAAACCGAGGCCCCAAACCGTCTGAATATACTTTTCCTCTGGATTGACCTTGGCAAACTTCTTGCGGAGATTTCCAATGTGGACATTGATTGCATTATCGTCCCCGATAAAATTTTCATTCCACACGCTTTCAAAAATATTGTTCTTTGTGAATACCTTTGAGGGCGAGGACATCAGAAGTTGCAAAATCAGGTATTCATACCGTGTCAAAGTAATGGGGGTATTCCTGATTTTAGCCTCCATAGCTTCTGTATCAAGGGACAAGTCCTTAAAGCGAAGTATTTTGCTATTGTTGGGGGTGGTAGACTTCTGAAAGCGCCGGAGCACTGCTTCAATCCGCACCAGCAGCTCTTGATTGTCGAATGGCTTTGTGATGTAATCATCTGCACCATTTCGTATGAGGTTCACTTTGCTGTCTATATCCGTTTTAGCGGACACACCGATAATCGGAATATCCATCGTGCTTTTCATCTTTTCCAATACTGTTTCCCCCGGTATGCCGGGCAGCATTAAATCAAGTAAAATTAAGTCAAAAGTGCCTTTCTCAATCAACAGAAGCGCCTCGCTTCCAGAATATGCAGAGGTTACGCAATAACCATGTTGGGTCAAAAGCCGCTTCGTCATATCATTGAGCAGCACATCATCTTCAATAATCAGAAGATGTGGGTGTGTTCCAGTTTCCATACTATTATCTCCGTATCATTTCTCAGATTTCCGAATTAAAGCTCACATATTATTTTAATTATACCGTCTCTGTTGCATTAGAGCAAGGCAGAACCACTTTTGAAATGAAACAAAATACTACCTTACATCAAATTTGATTACATTCTCATAACCTGACCAGAAATGTACAATGATATAGGGTGATATGAGAATGAACCAAGATGAAAGAAGGTTTGACTTTCACGGCCTCGGGGCAGCTCTCAAAAGAGCCAGAGAAGAAAAGGGCTGGACACAAGCCTACGTTGCGGAATTAGTAGACCGTGACTCCCGTACCATTATGAATATTGAGAACAAGGGGCAGTATCCCAGCTTCGACCTTTTTGTTAAACTCATTACTATGTTTGACGTTTCAGTTGACCAGTTTATTCATGCGGACGGAGGGGCAAGGTCAAGCTCTTGCAGAAAGCACATTGATGTACTTCTAAACTCCATGAATGAAAAAGAGCTTGTCGTGATAGAAGCCACAGCTGAAGGCATTAAGTGTCACAAAGTAAATGATATAATCTCGCAGGCTTCTGCGGATATTTTGAATTGCTAACTTCCAGTACATATCTTCCTCCCATCACCTTACGCTATCGGAGTTGCTGCGAATCGAACGCTGGAACAGCAGCCATGTACTGAGAAAGTAGCAGCTCAGCAGCAAAGCGAAAATCCCGACAATGATACCTATTTGCCGCATCAAGGCTCCGCAGCCAATATAAGCTGTGATTTCAGCAGAAACACTTTGAAGAAAATAGCCAATCACAATCATTGCTACAACGATTGCCGCTGTGATCGGCATCCCAAACCAAACACCAAGCTGTTTTAGAACCAAAGTATGCAGGTCCTTCTCTTCCACTCCCATTTTTCGCAGAACCGAAAATCTGTAGTTGTTTTTTTCTGCATCTAGGAGCTGCTGAAGAGCCAGCACGGTAAGACACATCACCATCAGCACAATTGCACCATAGATCAAGGACGCTTTTAGGATAAAGTTAAGGGCGATTATACGGTTCACTTCCGTAGTACGGACAGTTGTACTGTATCCTGCCAGATTGTCTTTATCAGGATCTTCTGGATAAGAACGCCCAAGAAGCTGTTCCAGCATTTCTGCCGTTTTGAAGGGAAGCGGATATTGGGTCATCACAAATCGGTTGCTCTGTACCGGAAGCAAGACTTGCGCTATCTCGTCCGGTATGATATACACCACATCTGTATATAGATTATAGATGGATTCCCCCACAGGTTCCTGAAACACTGCATTTTCACTGAGTTTCAGAGTGCCTGCGTCCGTTTCCAGTAAAGTATGCTCAGCGATGTAGTTTTCAATATCCTTGTCCTCTACCGCACTATGCCAGTGGGTAGCAAATTCATCCGTTTTTAAAATAATAGGTTCATATCCCAACATTTTCCGAACAGCGTTATAATCCTTCAGTGCAATCGCCAAGGGAGGAAAATCGTACTTTACCCGCTGGTAAAAGTCGCTTTTTTGAGGAAGATATTCCGAAAAAGTCAAATCGTCCTTTATCTCTATGTTGTTTTGTTCTATGAACGCAGTAATTTCCTCATAGTCTGTATCCGGAAGATTTTCCACTTCATAAACTTCATTGTAGCGGCTTGAAATTTGAATATCATAGACTGCCCGACTATCCAAATAGCCCAGACTCCATCCTGTCAAAACTGGCGCAATGACAAACAAGCAGATAGAAAAAGTCAGGGTCACACAAATGATCGTCATCGTTTTCGTATTGGTAGCCAGCTTAGAGGAAAGCTGTCCAAACAGGAATAAACTCGTATTGTGATATTTGCGGGACACTTTAGACTCCTTCCAGTATAGGAGCGCCGCATTCGATAAATACATGACTGCGGAAATGATAAACAAAATATCCGCAACCCCAAACAGCAAATATTGATTCAGAGTTGGGGCGTCAAATCCAAGGAAGTAGGCTTTTTCCAGTTCTGCGATGGAAAAAATCGGGATAGCGGTCAATACAGCACCAGCCAGAAGCCCGCAAAGATATGGGGAAAATCCTATTTTTCTGTGTAAAAAAGAAACTGCAATTGCCCAAAGCAGCGTCACGGCAGGGAAAAGGACATTCCCCCAATACATGAGCTTTACAGGAAGTGGATGTCTGGGATCGAAGTAAAAATGATATTTTACAGCACCTACCTCCAGCATCCACAGCAGCATAATGCCATAGAAAATACAGATCATCGGCATCCATCTGCTTTTATGAAGCGGTTTTTCATTCTGACGGTTTGCCGTCATAAGCTCAATAATCCTACTTTTATTGAGAATTCTGACATTCCCGACTCCAACCAGAATCTGGCAAACAACAAAGAAGCCCACGGTCAGCAGCACGGTATCTGGAAAAAAAGACCAAGAAAAAGCGTAGGGTTCCCCAAAAGAAGCAAGCAGCATAGCCGTAATGACCTGAGAAACGACCATCCCCAGAAGGATTCCCACCGACACAGAGAATATGAGCAGGAAAAAAGTCTCTCCAAAAAAGAGCAGTCCTATGGTTTTTTGCTCCATTCCCAGGGTTGCCTCAACTGCAAACTCCGATTGTTTTTTTCTCAGCATGAAACGATTGACATAGTGGATCAGAAACAACAGAAGCAGACTAATCCCGCAAATCGCCAGTTTCATACCTCCAGCCAGCAGGGAAATATTATATTCCGCACCAATGGTCGGATGATAATGGGTGCTGCTGATAGACAAAAACGCATAGAACAATGTGACACAGAGTGTCATGGTCACAATATAAATCAAATAGTCCTTTCCTGACCGCTTTGCATTTTTGAAAATGAGTTTAGTGTACATCATTCACACCCCCTCCCATCATGGTGAGGACATCCAAGATTTTTTCAAAGAAAACCCTACGAGAATCACTGCCTTTGAGAATTTCCGCGAAGATCGCACCATCTCTTAAAAAGAGAATACGATTGGCATAGCTTGCCGAAAAAGCGTCGTGTGTTACCATCAGGATTGTGGCGTCAAGGCTTTCGTTAATACTCTGGATTGTGGAGAGCAAGGCTTGTGACGAGTGACTATCTAACGCGCCGGTAGGTTCGTCCGCCAGAATCAACTTTGGCTGGTTGATAATAGCTCTGGCACAGGCACACCGCTGTTTTTGACCGCCGGACACCTGATAGGGATATTTATCCAGAATATCCGTGATATTCAGCTTTCCGGCCATTTCCCGCACCCGCCCATCAATCTCACCTGCAGGAACCTTGTTGATAGTCAGTGCCAAGGCAATGTTTTCCGAGATTGTCAGAGTGTCCAGCAGGTTAAAATCCTGAAATACAAATCCAAGATTCTCCCGACGAAACCGGGCAATCTGTTTTTCGTTGATTTCCGTCACATCGGTTCCGTCCAGATAGATATGTCCCGCACTGACGGTATCAATGGTGGAAATACAGTTGAGCAGGGTAGTCTTGCCGGAACCGGATGCTCCCATGATTCCTACAAATTCCCCCTCCTGAACGGAAAAGCTGATGTCCTGAATTGCTTTTGTAACATTCCCGCCATTTCCGTAATATTTTTGGATATGATCCAGTTTCAAAATTTCTTTCATTGTTATCACCTCTGATCTCTATTGTAGAATAAGAGTGGCTTCGTTTGTATCAAGTTTTCTTACAAAGTTCTAACAAAAATGTAAGAAGTGCAGGACCGCAATCAGCCCTGCACTTCATGGATCAGACAGTTGATGTGAAACGCCAGGGAAATGGCGGTTCCTTGTTCCGATGATTCTGCCGCAATGCCAATGCCCAGCTTTTCACAGAGCCGTTTGCATAGGTACAGGCCAATGCCTGTGGACTGCTGGACCATACGACCATTCTGACCGGTAAATCCCTTTTCAAAGATACGGGGTAGATCGGACGCAGCAATCCCGATTCCATTGTCCTCCACGACAAGAACAACCTGATCTTGCCGTTTATGAGTAGAAATGCGGAGAACCGGTTGTTCCGTACGATACTTGACCGCATTGGCAATCAGTTGGTTCAGAATAAAGCGCACCCACTTTTCATCTGAATAAACCGTGTCCTGCATTTCCTCCACTTCCAGACGCATACCACCTTGGAGCAGCAGATATTTATTATCTGCAATCGCCTGATGCACCACTTGGGACAGTGCCATTTCCCGGACAGAATAATCTTTCTCTGTATGCTCACTGCGGGCGTAATAAAGAGCTTGTTCGGTAAAGCGGTTGGTCTTTTCCAGTTCCAGCAGAAGTTCCTTTGTCCAGTCCGTCCGGTGGTTTTCACATAGGAGTTTCATGGCAGTAATGGGCGTTTTGATTTCGTGAATCCATTGCTCAATGTATTCTTTGTACTCTAGGCGTTCTCGCTCGACTTCTCCAATCTGTTCCAACATGGATTTTCCAGCCATTTTCAAAAGCTGATAGTAAACCTGATCCTCGGCCTGTTCCGGCAGCTCCATCACTTCGGAAATGAGGTATCTTTCGGAAAGCTGCTCCGCCATATCCAGAAGTTTTTTCATCTGCCGCTTCCGTTTCCAGTAAGTGAGGACAAGTCCCGTCAGCAAAATCAATGCCCATACAATCAGGATCAATACTACTGCGGAAACCGAATTGCCGCACACCAGCAAAAATACAGTGAGTGCAGCCATACAAACAAGGTTCGTCAGCAGAAATGGTAGCCTGTTTTTCCAATATCGTCTGCTGTTCATATCGTGTACCCCTGTCGGTGCTTTGTCTTGATAAAATCCGTCAGACCGATGCCCGCCAGTTTTTCCCGGATGCGGTTGATATTGACGCTCAAAGCATTGTCATCCACATATAGCTGATTGTCCCACAAATACTCAATCATATCTCCGCGAGAACAGATTTTTCCACCGTTCTTGAACAAATAATAGAGAATTTTAAATTCGTTCTTAGTAAGTTCTACGCTCCGTCCATTATAGTCCAAACTGCTGGATTCCAGATGCAGCACCGCATCTCCATAGACGATCTTCTCCCGTTGTTGTGCGGGATAGGTTTTCTTCAGCAGAGAAGCAATTTTCGCAAGCAGGATTGCTGTGTTATAGGGCTTCGTGATAAAAGCGTCTCCACCCAACATAATGCTATTCAGCTCGTCCATATCCGTGTTGCAGCTTGTCACAAAGATGATCGGCACTTCGGAAAAGGTACGAATTTTAGAGCATAAAGCAAAACCATTCTCTCCGGGTAACTTAATGTCCAACAAAATCAGATGTGGCTTTTCATCCTGAATCTGTTCTATCACAGCAGAAAAATTCTTTATGCCAATCGTTGCATATCCATTTCCATTCAATAATGTTTGCAATTCTCCCTGTATCACAGGATCATCTTCAATTATCATAATTTTATATCGTTTCATGCTTTCTGCACCTTCCTTGTTTTGTCCGGCCATCAATCGGCTTTTCTGCAGTTTTGGGAATCAGCCAAACACCGGCCATCTTCACAGCGCCGGAGATACGCCCACCGGCACAATAATAATTTACTCTACGAGGTGTCACGCCCCACTTCTCGGCGGCCTCTTTTAATGTCATATAGTCCATTTCGCACCTCCACAAAGTACATTATAGTTCCTTATCTCGAATAATGCAAGAAACATAATATGAATTATAAAGTTTAATCTTACTGCATTCTCTGAACTTAGGATACTCATTAGAATGGGGGTTAAGATAACGATATAGATGCACTTCACCTTGCCCTCATACTGCGGCAACAGGGCTTTCAGTGCTTCAAGATTATCGCCGTGGATGATCATGTTCTCACTGTCGTTGTTCTCGGTTTGCTGCCCCTGCTCATCAAAACTGTATTGCCGCTCCAGCACCCGGAAGGGAACTTCCTGATGATGGTTCACGACTTTATTTTTACCGATCCATTCCAAGGTTGGCATGGCGTTTTTCTCCAATCTAAAAATTTCAAACTGCGGACAAAAAGGACGCATTGTTGTGGCAAGCAGTGCAGACGTATATACATCTGCTTATTTTGCGTTGCAAAACGCTTGTTGGGGAATGCCCCAAGCCCCTTTGATCTGCATTTCCCAATGCAGGCTACGCATCCCGATGGGACGCTTTTTACCCGGTGATGTGCTCTGGGTCGTTCAAAACTTGCATGAGGTGAGAAGCGGCTTCTGCAAGAGAATCGTACTTCATCTGTTCAGGAACAGGCGCATCCAGAAGCGAAACGCCCCACACCTGCATACAGTCCGCAAGTTCTTTCTGTGCCTGCAATGCCGCCACCTTACGCACATCCGGGGGGGTTCTACATCCAGAACGTAGGCTGCGGAGTATTTTCCGTTTCGGTCTTCCGTCAACTGCACCATGGAGTAGTGCTCATCCCAAAAGTGACAGAAGCGAACTCTGCCACCGATGTTCTCCATTTCGATACACAGTTCTTCTTCGCCGCTCCATTGCGGAGTCTCGGACAAAATGCGATTCAGTTCCGAAAGCGCCTGCCGTTCTTCATCCGATAACTTCCTATGCAGGCATTCACGTTTGAGATCGTTCTGCCAATACGGACTCAGCTTTCCATTCCGGGCATCTTCCATTGCTTCTTCGATATTGGGTAGGATTGTCATGTCGTTCACCTCAAATACTCCCTATTAGTGTTATATACACGCTTATAGTGTTGATTATAGACTATTTGAGGGCAAAAAGAAAGAGCGTCAGCACGTTTGCTGGCGTTCTTTGACATAGGTGTTATTTTGTAATATAGGGAATGTTGTCGGTGTATGCATTCAGAATGTCAATGGCAGCTTTCTTCTGCCCCGGTGTGAGCTGGCTCAGCTTTCTGCTCAGTTCGTCATCTGCCACATGGGATGCGGATGGAACGGAATCCCGGATCAGCACATCAGCAGATACGTCCAACACCTCTACGATTCGGATAAAGGTTTCCAGTTTGGGGATTTTTACTCCGCGCTCTAAATCTCCAACATAATTTGCTGACAACTCGACCCGTTCTGCAAACTGCTCGATCGTCCAGCCTTTTTCCTTGCGCTGTTCTCGTATTCGTTGACCCAAAAGCGTATTCATAACGACCTCACATTCTAATTGTGTTTGTTACACACCAATAGCATACCTGTCGTAATTTTTGTTATACACAATCCATCTGTGTTTGTTCAACGCTAGTTGGGCGATTTCAAGGTGGAAAATTTTTGCGCGTATCTTTGGTCAAAAAAGCAATGGTCTTTTGGGACGGCACATGGTACAATAGCAAACGTTGTGCCCTTGGCACATGAACGAAGGTAAAAGGAGCTGCTGAACGTGGATACGATCTATCTGCTGCCCGGTGAGGAACGCTGCGTTGATTTTCGAGATGCTAATGGAGTCCCGAAGGTACACTACACTTACTGTTCCATCCGTGGCAAACTTTTCAACTGCACCTGCTGCACAAAAGACGAAGCCCAGCGGCTGTGTGAAGATTGGCTTATAAAACAGGACCGCTGCTATATAAACTAAAAAAGCCGCCGAGGACACCTCCACAATGGGAAGAGTCCTCGGCGGTATTCGTTTATCGGGTCTGAGTTTTCTCGGTGGTGTCCTTTTCCTCTGCAAAAAAGCGTTCTACGTTTTTCTGCGCCCGAACCAGTTCTTGCATCTCGTTCCGTGCCTTGCGGTAGTCCGGGTAAGCGGCTTTCTTCTTGGTCAGTAGCTCTGCAAACTCCGCATCCAACTCCTTGACCTTCGGCAGCTTCTGCAGCCCGGCTTCGTCAAAGGCAGCTTTCGCCGCCTTGTGCAGAGTAATCTCCTCCCGATGGGCTTCCAAAAACTTTTTACTGTACCCCGACTTGCGGTAGGCATCATAGACCGGGCGGGTCTTGGCATAGTTGATGATGTGAGTTTTCAGCACGGCGATCTCTGTCAACCTTGCTTCTGCTGCCTTGATAGAATTGCCCATGGTATGATAGCGTTCGGTTGCCACCGCTGCACGTTCTCGCAGTTCCTCGGCACTGCTGATCTTCTGCTCCTGTAAGAACAGCAGCGTTTTGGACATTTCTTTCAGGTTGAACTTGGTCGCCCACTTTTTGTAGCCAACACTTTTGCCCTCTGCCATTTTCTCCTGAATGTCCACCAGCAACTGGAAGGGCTGCTCTTTGGCCTGCTTTTTCTGGTACGGCTGGTGCTTCGCCTTTCCCTCCAGCACCGCCTTGATTTCATCCTCACTGTACCCGGTGCCCAGCGTTCGGAACCGAATAAAGCGTTTCTGCCCCTTGCCCTTCACCGCTGTATGCTTGCCACGCTTCACCTCGTAGCCCTGCTGCTCCAGCTTTTGCAAAAATGCTTCGTAGTCCCCCGACTTTTCTGCAAGGATGGTGTCGATGATTCCGCACAGGTGGTCACGGTTGCTCTCCTTAGGCGGGTAGACGATGCGCTTCTGCCGTTCCCGGTAGGGCTTCTTTTCAATGACGGACAACTGGTGTTCTAAGCAAATCAGGTCGCTCAACCGCTGCACTGCCAACGCCGAAAAGAAAAAATCCCGGAACTTTCTGCTGCCATCCAACGCTGTGGAGTTGAAGATCACATGGTTGTGGATGTGCTGCCGGTCCGTGTGCGTTGCCACTACAAAGGCGTGCTTGCCCTTGGTAAAGCGCATGGCCAGTTCGTAGCCCACCTTGTTAGCCTCCTCTGCGGTGATTTCCCCCGGACGGAAGGACTGCCGTATCTGATAAGCGATTACATCACTTTTCTGCCTGCGTCCGTTCACAAGGTCGTACTGCCGCTTGGTGAGCATAAATTCTTCATCTGCCGTCAGGGCGCTACAAGCATAGCTGCTGACAAACTGCCCCTGCTCAGTCTTGTCCGGGTTTTCGATATAGTCCGTGCGATTTTTCAGGCAGGCCGCAACGGTCATGCCCTTGTTTTTGTGCAGCGCAATCAACCGTGTTGCTGCCAGCATCATCACCCCCTATTGCAAAGAAAAATACCGCCCGGAGGCGGCATTGAGATTATTTGGATATTTTTTCGTAATCGGCAGCACCCGCCAGATACATTGCCTTGTATCTGGCGCATTCCAACTCATTGCAGATTTCATCTAAGGCGAGATATTGATTCCACGCTTCTTTGCTGATAACGCTCTGCAAGGCTTCCTCAGCTGCTCTTTTGGCTTTTTTCAGCCGCCGATAGTTTTCATCCTCACCCAGCATTTCAGAAAAAATCGTGCTGCTGCGCTCAGAATAATATTCCTCCAACCTCTGATTTTCCATAGCACCCCTCACAATCCGGCAACCCAGCCACTAAAACGTTCTGCTGCATCTGCAATCAAAGCGCCCACAAAAATCAACACAAAGCATCCAAACTCTGCCACCAGCAGAATCAAAAATTGCAGCCACTCCCGGCAGTACAGCGTATAAAGACCACAGCCGAAAATATACAGCATCGGCAGTGCCAGCACAAACGCCGACAGGTTCAGCGTCCATTTCAGCATCAGCGCAAGGAAAGCCGTAAGCAGCCAAAACGGGAAAACGATCATCTTAAAAACGAACCTCATATCTAGCACCTGCCCTTCTTTCGACCCTATTATAAAGGTGTCAACGATTACTTTGCAAGGATGTCAACCCTTATGTACCCCCGCAGCCCTCCAACTGCGGGAAAATGTTTAGAGTTCAGCCAGCCGGGAAAGAATCTGCCTGCCAATGTCGATCAGCTCATCCAGCCGCTGCCGCAGATCCTCCATGTCAGCGGCGTAGACCCGACCGTTTTCATTGGCAGCTTTGGCGTACTGGTTCAGATTGTTGCTGCACATTTGGAGCAGGTACGCCATGCGGCGCAGTTCTTTCAAGTCCAGATGCAGGCAGTAACCGTCCAGAGCCATCTTGCGGATATAGGCACTCAGGCTGCGGATGCCCATACCCAGCATCTTTTCATAAATGCGATTTTTCTCTGCTTTTGTGGTTCTCAGGATGATGATTTCGTCCCGCTTTTCCCTCACCGGGCATCACCGTCATTGTCGTAATAACTGCGGAAGGGCTTCACCGGCTCCGGCTTGTCCGACTTTTCCTCCAGTGCCGCCAGCACCGAGGGGCGGCGAGGGGCATCCTCCTGTTCTTCCTCGTCCTGTTCCGGCTCGTGGCTCTTTTCGTCCACATCCAACTGGGCGTTCAGTTCTGCAAGCCGTGCGGACTTCTCTGCCAGTTCTTCCTCCTGCGGGAAGGGCTTTTCCACCTCGACCTGTGCCGCCGCCTGCTGCTGATGCAGGGTATCCAGCTCGTTTTCTGCAGCAGTGATGCGCTCCGGGAAGCTGTTCAGGGAATTATCCAGACGAATGATATTGCCCAGTGGGTCGGTGCCCAGAGGCACCGTGTACTTCCGCTGGCCTTTCAAAAGTGCCTGATGCTCCGTGCGGAAAGCATCGAACCGCAGGGACAGTTCAAAGCCCCGGTAGCTGCCGATAACTTTTTCTTCGGCGTTGGGCAGTTCGGAACAGGCAAGTACCAGCCGCTCACCGGCGGTCTTTTTCTCGTCGTAGGCAACGCCCTTGATGACCATGCCGCAAAACTCCTCCTTGCCCTGCGGGTGGGCGGCGGCAAGCTGTGCATCCGCTTTCAGTCCATCAATGTGGGCGTTCGCTTCCTGAATGTCAGCCGGGAATTTGGTCAGCAGCTTGTCTTGCAGCCGGAATTTCTGGCTCTGGTGGTCGGCTTTCAACACCTTGAGCTTTGCCACCTGTACATCCAAGTCCATCTTCTCCTTTATGAGCGGATTTCCGGCACACAGTGCCTTGATCTCTGCATAAGAAAGTGCCTGTTCGTCTACGTCCTCGCAGGAGCGCACGGGGGATTTGGAAGTCATAATTTGACTGATAAATCGCTGCTTATTTTCCAAAGTTTGAAACAAATAACTGTCAAATGTCCCTTCCGTGACGTAATTGAACACCTTGACTTCCTTATTCATATTGCCCTGCCGGATGATGCGTCCGTTGCGCTGGGTCATGTCGCTGGGCTTCCAACCAACGTCCAAGTGGTGCACCGCCACAAGCCGCGATTGGACATTGGTGCCCGCTCCCATTTTTGCCGTACTTCTGAGCAAAACTCGCACATCGCCGGAGCGCACTTTGGAGAACAATGCCGCCTTTTTCGCTTCGGTGTCGGCATTGTGGATAAATTCGATTTCGTTTTCCGGCACACCGGCGGCAATCAGCTTTTTGCGAATATCCTCGTACACGTTAAAGTTGCCGTCATTTTTCGGGGTGGAGAGGTCGCAGAACAGAAGTTGGGTCAGCTTCTGATCTTTGCCCTCCTCCCAGATTTTCAGCACGTTCTGTACACAGACATTCAGCTTGCTGTTGGGGTCATCCGGCAGCATGGGGTTCATCAGGCGCACGTCCAAGCCGATTTTTCTGCCGTCATTAGTGACGCAGAGCATATTGTCCACAGACGCATCCACCGTGCCGGAGTGGATTTCCGCAGCACGTTTGCTCAACTCCTGCACCATTTCCTTTTGGAGGTCGGACGGCTTTGCCACCACGGTCTCAAACTTTGCGTCCGGCACAGGCAAGTGGAGCTGGTCGGCAGTCTTGATGTCCGCAACCTCCTTGAACATGGACATCAGTTCCGGCAGGTTAAAGAACTTGGCAAATCTCGTCCTCGCCCGATACCCTGTACCTTCGGGGGCTAATTCGATGGCTGTGGTGGTCTCACCAAAGGTGGACGCCCAGCAGTCGAAGTGGGTCAGCTTTTTCTGTTGCAAGGTGCTGTACTGGAGATAGCGCATGAGGGTGTACATCTCAGTCATGCTGTTACTCAGGGGCGTACCCGTTGCAAAAATCACGCCACGGCCACCGGTGATTTCATCCAGATAGCGGCACTTGCCGAACATATCGCTGGATTTTTGCGCCTCGCTCGTGCTCAAACCTGCGACATTACGCATTTTCGTGTACAAGTAGAGGTTCTTAAACGCCTGACTTTCATCTACAAACAACCTGTCTACGCCCAATTGTTCAAACGTAACCACATCATCTTTACGGTCTGTGCCTTGCAGCTTTTCCAGTTTCTGTTTCAAGGACTTGCGCAGCTTTTCCAGCTGCTTTACCGTGAAATGCTCGCCAACCTGTGCTTTCGCTTCTTCGATGGCCTCCTCGATTTCATCCATCTGTTCCTGAATCAGACGCTCCTGTCGTTCTGCGGACAAGGGTATCTTTTCAAACTGGCTGTGTCCGATGATAACTGCATCGTAGTCACCGGTCGCAATTCTCGCACAGGATTTTTTGCGATTACTGGGTTCAAAATCTTTTTTGCTGGTGACCAGCAGCTTTGCATTGGGGTACAGGCGTAAAAATTCGCTGGCCCATTGTTCCGTCAAATGGTTTGGTACGACAAAAAGACTTTTCTGGCACAAGCCCAGACGTTTCAGTTCCATAGCGGAAGCCGCCATCTCAAAACTCTTGCCAGCACCGACTTCGTGCGCCAAAAGGGTGTTGTACCCATACAGCACATGGGCAACCGCATTGCGCTGATGCTCTCGCAAATTGATCTCCGGGTTCATGCCCACAAAATGAATGTGGGAACCATCGTATTCACGGGGGCGGGTGCTGTTAAAAAGCTCGTTGTACCTCTTCACCAGCAGAGTCCGCCGCTGAGGGTCTTTCCAGACCCAGCCAGCGAAAGCATCCTTGATGGCCTGCTGTTTCTGCTGGGCGAGGGTGGTTTCGTTTTGATTCAGCACACGCTTCTCTTTCCCATCCTCCTCGATGGTATCATAAACGCGGCTATCACGCAAATTCAAGGTGTCTTCCAAAATCTTGTAAGCATTGGCCCTGCGGGTACCGTAGGTTTCGGTAGCCATAATGTCACCGAAGCCAGTAGCAGATTTATTGCTGATTCGCCATTCGGATCGGTGACCACATAGGAACTGTGACATTGTAAAAGGTTGGGCTTGAGCCAAAACCGGGTCTTGCCGCTGCCGGAGCCACCCACCACCAGCACGTTTTTATTCCGGGCATTCTTGGGGTCAGGCGGACGGTTGGACATCATCAGCCGTTCCGTTTTGGTCAGGATGATGTTATCCGCAAACTTGGGAGCCATGAACGGTTCAATATCCTTGGGTGTGCCCCACCGGGCAGAGCCGTACTCCATGCCATGGCGGTACTTCTTTGCATTTTTGCCACGCAGATAGACCGCCAGTCGTAACCCTGCACCGCAGCACAGACCCACCAGCAAATCAAGCGGATGCAGGCTGGGCAGAGGGTTTGAAAATGCCATCGGGAAGGTGCCCATCATCGCCATGATCTTATCGCCCAGTTCTTTGCCCTCCGCAAGCCGCCATGCTTCACCAAAGTTGGTTGCCACCAGTCCCAGCAAAATATAGGGCAGATACAGCGCCAGCAGCTTTGTCAGTTTTTTCGTGGTCACAGTCCGCGCTCCTGTTCCTTGTGCCGGACTTTGCCGGGGAGTTCTGCCGCTGCCTCGTCCTCGTCCAAAGGCAAGGGGTTTGGGGAATGGATAGGAATGGAATCGGTATTTAATCCCTCTTTCTTTTGTTTTTCTGTAATTAGTTTATCTTTATTTAATTGCATTGGATTTTCCAACGTAGGGTTTTCCTGCGTGGGATTCTCCAACGTTGGATTTTCCAATGTAGGTGAAACCGATGCAGGAACGGGCTGCGGCAGCTCGAAGATCACATAGTCTGCACCGCGCAGCCGCCCTTTCTCGTCCCGTTCTCTGGAACGCTGGATGTAGCCTGCCTGTTCCAGTTCCCGGATGGCCTGCCGTATCGCATCGATGCTTTCCCGGTTGATACGGGCCAGCCCTTGCAGGGTGTAGTCCCAATCTTCCGGCAGGGAGAGCATTTGGGAGAGTAAGCCCTTGGCTTTCAGGGACAAGGCCCGGTTCCGCAGGTGGTGGTTTGACATGACCGTGTAGCCGCTGTTCTTTTCTACCCGAAAAACTGCCATTTCACGGATGCCTCCTTTCGTTGCAAACAAAAAAGCAGCGTCCATTTGCTCCCGGTGATGGGAGAAGTGAACGCTGCGCGTACTTGATGATTTTTAGGTTGTGTGGTATATAAAAGGCAACTGGATTTCAAACACAGCTACCCATCGGGGTGCGATACAAGCAAGTTGCTATCCGATGATCTCAAAAACAAATTGTACTACGATGCTTTTTGAAAAGTTCTGTATCACTACTCGCACCAAGAAAAAGCAGAACACGTTCGTGTTCTGCTTTTTCTTTTCGGTGCGAAAGAGGACTTGAACAGGGCGGCGGTGCGCAGCACCGCAAGCAATCAGCCCAGTGGGCTGTTGCTTAGCCCGCGGTTTCCAACCCCTAGGAATGTCTAACAAGAGGACTGCCGCTGCCGGAGAATCTCCGGTACCGCGTTGGTTGAAGCGATATTCACATAAAGCCTTTCTGGAAACATCCTCAGCGGATAAGAGGACTTGAACAGCACGGCCCCACCGCAGGCGGGGCAACAAAAGCCCCAGTGGGGCTTTTGTTAGTGCGCGGTTCCCAACCCGTAGGAATGTCTACCGGGAGGACTGTCGCTAAAATAGAAAATCTAAACCTTTTCTCGATAGGAGAAAGGTTCGGATTTTTTGTTTTCTAATGAATGCTGGACATTACCGTTTTTTGCGCTGGTGATGTCCGGCGTTTTTTAGTGTTGGCCGATCAATTTTAATGGAATCTTTATACTTCTACAATTTTCTTTACGGCTCTTTTATCTATTCCATGCTAATCTTTATGCACACGGATAGGTAAAGGAGCTTTTATGATTCAATATCCTCGTTACAGGCAGCACTGTTTTTCTTCTTTTCAGGTCATTATTGCAGGTTTTGCGGCAGTTGATCTGGTGGGCGCGTTGCTTCTGATGCTTCCGATCGCTGCACAGCAGCGGTGCGTCACGCCGTTCCATGAGGCACTGTTTACCTCCACCTCTGCCCTTTGTGTGACCGGGCTTGTGGTACAGGATACCGGCAGCTACTGGTCGGCATTCGGGCAGAGCGTAATTCTTCTTTTGATCCAGATCGGAGGATTGGGCGTCATTACAGTGGGCGCTGCCTTTGCGCTGCTTTCCGGGCGAAAGATCTCCCTCAAGCAGCGCAGCACGATGCAGGAAGCTACGGCTGCCCCGCAGATGGGCGGCATCGTGCGGCTGACAGGCTTTATTCTGCGGATCACCGCGCTGTTTGAACTGGCCGGTGCTGCACTGCTGCTGCCGACGTTCTGCGCCGATTATGGTTTGCGCGGGATCTGGTACGCGCTGTTTCATTCCATTTCGGCATTCTGTAATGCCGGCTTTGACCTGCTGGGAACAGAGGGGGCAAAATTTGTTTCGCTGACACAGTATGCAGATGACCCATTGCTTACCACAGTGATCGCGGCCCTGATCGTCTTTGGCGGCCTTGGCTTTCTGACATGGGAGGACATTTGTACATACCGCCTTGATTTTCGTCGTTACCGGATGCAGAGCAAGGTGATCCTTGTCACAACGGCATTTCTTCTGGTACTGCCGACGCTGTACTTTTATTGCTTCGAGTTCACGGCAGGCTCTGCCCGGCAGCGCATTTTATTGTCGATGTTCCAGTCCGTTACACCCCGTACTGCCGGTTTTAACACCGCTGATCTTGCTGCGATGGACAGCACTTCACAGGCGTTGATGGTGGTTCTGATGCTGTTGGGCGGTTCGCCCAGCTCTACGGCAGGCGGCATGAAAACCACAACATTTGCCGTTCTGCTGGCCAATATGTGGGCGACCTTCCGCCGCAGAGAAGATGCCGAATTTTTCGGGCGGCGCATAGATGGTTCCGCGGTCAAGAATGCTGCCACGATCGCAGGGATGTATTTGACGCTGTTCTTCCTCGGAGCCTTTGTCATTGCTGCGGCCGAGCAGCTGCCGATGTCAGTCTGTCTGTATGAAACTGCTTCGGCTGTGGCAACGGTAGGTCTGACATTGGGCATCACGCCGCAGTTGGGCATCCTTTCGCAGGGGGTGCTGATCGCACTGATGTTTTTGGGACGTGTTGGCGGATTGACGTTGATCTATGCGGCATTTGGCAGCAACCCTGCCCACTCTCGTCTGCCGCAGGAGAAGATCGCAATCGGATAAAGGAGACAAGTATGAAATCGATTCTTTTGATCGGGCTTGGCCGTTTTGGCCGCCATATTGCGCAGGAACTGAATGAGCTGGGTCATCAGGTCATGGCGATCGACAGCAACGAAGACCGTGTGAACGCTGTGCTTTCCTATGTGACGAATGCACAGATCGGTGACAGCACCAGCGAATACTTTCTGCGCTCCCTTGGTGTCGGCAATTTTGATGTGTGTATCGTAACCATCGGCGGCAATTTTCAAAGCTCACTGGAAACAACATCACTGCTCAAGGAGCTGGGCGCAAAGCTTGTGGTCTCGCGTGCAGAGCGGGATGTACAAGCCAAGTTCCTGCTGCGCAACGGTGCGGATGAAGTGGTCTATCCGGAAAAGCAGCTGGCAAAGTGGGCAGCGATCCGATACAGCTCCGAACACATTCTCGATTATATTGAGCTGCAGGACGACCACGCCATCATGGAAGTGACCATTCCGCCGGAATGGATGGATCGTACGATCGGTGAGATCAATATCCGAAAAAAGTATAACATCAACATTCTTGCGCTGAAAAAAGACGGAAAGCTCGATATGAACATCACGCCGGATACGCAGCTGTGCCGGGATGAAAGTATGCTGGTTTTGGGGAAATACGCATCGATCCAGAAGTGTTTCCGGCTCTAAAAAGATAGGACAGATCGTATGGATGTCGTTTTGTTGCTGATGGTTCTTGGAGTCATGTTGAGTGGTTTTTGGGCAGCAGATGCGCTGGATCACATGCGGAAGGAGATCATTCGACAAGAAGGAAAAAGACGTGGCTGGTGGTCGTAACCATCAAATTGTGCTATACTGTGGGCAAGGCAGGTGATCTTTATGAATCGGAACGACCCACCCACTGAACATATTCTGGCGTGTCTGTCGTCCTCTCCCTCCAATGCAAAGATCGTGCGGACGGCAGCAACGATGGCAAAGGCGTTTGGAGGGACCTTTACAGCTCTCTATGTCCGGACGCCTGACTCGGATCAGATGGGAAAAGAAGACCGTCGGCGCTTGCAGCAGCACATTCGTATGGCAGAGCAGGCAGGTGCCGACATTTCTACGATCTACGGGGATGACATTCCGCAGCAGATCGCAGAGTTTGCCCGGATCTCCGGCATTACAAAAATCGTGCTGGGGCGCTCCAGCGTACATCGCCGCCATTTCTGGAGTGGACCGTCACTGACTGAAAAATTGACGCTGACTGCACCCAATCTGGATATTTACATCATCCCGGATGCTTCTGCAGAGAACGGCTATGACTCCGGAAGAAAGCTGTTCATCCGTCCGCTTCTGCCTTCTGTCCGTGATCTGCTGATCACCGCAGGCATCCTGAGCTGCATCACGCTCATCGGCTTCTTTTTCTTGCAGCTGGACTTTGCACGCTATAACATTATTATGCTCTATATGCTGGGGGTGCTGTTCACCGCATTGTGTACCAGCGGCTACACCTGCGGTGTGCTGGGCTCCATTGCCAGTGTTGCGCTATACAATTTTTTCTTGACGGAACCGCGCCTGACATTCCATGCGTATGACCCCGGTTATCAGGTCACATTTGCCCTGATGCTGACCTCTGCAATCATTACCTGCACCCTGACAACACGGTTGAAAGACCATGCAAAAATGTCTGCGCAGGCAGCATTCCGGACAAAAATACTGTTTGACACAAATCAGCTTTTACAGAGAGCAAAAAGCGAGGAAGAAATCCTCTCTCAGACAGCGTCCCAGTTGATGAAGCTGCTGAACCGGAGCCTGATCGTCTACCCGGAACAAAACGGAGATCTTGGTTCAGAGCAGTTTTTTGGGGTTGACGGGGAAACGGCGCAAAACATCTTTTCTGCACCGGAAGAACGGGATGCAGCAAATTGGACATTTGCAAACAAAAAGCGTTCCGGTGCAGGCACGGATAGCTACCCGGACGCAAAGGGACTTTATCTTGCACTTCGGACCGGAGGCGGCGTGTTTGGAGTGGTTGGGATCGACCTGTCTGAAAAACCGCTGGATGCATTTGAAAACAGTGTGCTGCTCTCCATTCTGGGCGAAGGTGCGCTGGCCATCGAAAACCGCAGAAACGCACTGGAAAAAGAGCAGGCAACCGTGCAGGCAAAAAATGAAGAGCTGCGGGCAAATCTGCTGCGCACGATCTCCCATGACCTGCGCACCCCGCTGACCTCCATTTCCGGCAATGCCAGCAATCTGCTTTCCAACGGAGAAACGCTGGATACAGAGACCCGGAACAAGATCTGCACCGATATTTTTGATGATGCACAATGGCTGATCGGTCTGGTGGAAAATCTGCTTTCCATTACCCGCATTGAAGATGGACGGATGAATCTGCAGATCTCACCGCAGCTGATGGACGAAATGATCGAAGAAGCACTGCATCATGTCAACCGGAAAAGCTGCGAACACACCATCACAACACAGTATGGGGACGAGATCCTTCTGGTCAATGTGGATGCACGGCTGATCATGCAGGTCGTTGTCAATCTGGTGGATAACGCCATCAAATACACCCCTGTGGGCTCGGTCATTCGGATCTCGGCTTACCGGAAAGACCATCAGGTCGTAGTGGAAGTTGCAGATAACGGTCCCGGCATTCCGGATCGCGCAAAAGCACAGGTGTTCGAGATGTTTTATACCGGGCAGAGCCGCATCGCAGACAGCCACCGCAGCCTTGGACTGGGCTTGCCCCTCTGCCGTGCGATCCTGACGGCTCACGGCGGAACATTGACCCTGCGTGACAACATTCCCAATGGCAGTGTCTTTTCCTTTGCATTGCCGCAAAGTGAGGTGAATATTCATGAATAAGCCGACCATTCTGGTCGTAGAGGATGATGTTCCTGTACGGTGTCTGATCACAACGACCCTGAAGACCCACGGCTATAAATATCTGACTGCTTCCAATGGGGAAACGGCGATCATGATGACGACCAGCCACAACCCGGACATCATGCTGCTGGATCTTGGGCTGCCCGATATAGACGGCATCGAGGTCATCCGCAGCGTCCGCACATGGTCGAACCTGCCCATCATCGTCCTGAGTGCCCGCAGTGAGGATTCCGATAAGATCGAAGCACTGGACAATGGCGCAGACGATTATCTGACAAAGCCGTTTTCCGTGGATGAGCTGCTGGCAAGACTGCGTGTAACGCAGCGCCGATTGAATCTGCTGGCTTCTGACGGCATAAACAGTCCGGTTTTTGTCAATGGTCCTTTGAAGATCGACTTCTCGGCAGGCTGCGTCTGGTTGAGCGAGAATGAATTGCATTTGACCCCCATCGAGTACAAACTGCTGTGTGTGCTGGCGCATAATGTGGGCAAAGTGCTGACGCATACCTCCCTCACGCAGAAAGTATGGGGCAGTACGCAGGAAAATGACATTGCCTCCTTGCGAGTTTATATGGCATCCCTGCGCAAAAAATTGGAACGATGCCCGGATGCACCGCATCTGATCCAGACCCATGTTGGTGTCGGATACCGGATGCTGCGCGCAGAAAATGATGAAGCATAGTAAAAAAACAGGGTGCGCCCCTGAATAGGACGCACCCTGAAAGATCCACATACGACAGAAACTCCAGTGTCATTACAACACTGGAGTTCTTGGTGGGCGCGGGTGGATTACGCAAGCCGCGCATCTAAAAAGGCCCCGCAGGGGCCTTTTTGCCGCCGGGACGTATAGCGGCGGCCGATGCTGTTCGAATCCACCCTTGCGGCGCTTTACAAATTTCCGGATAAAACAGAAACTCCAGTGTCATTACAACACTGGAGTTCTTGGTGGAGCGAAGCAACCCAAATCCGAACCATTGCCCTCTGGGGCATCTTTGGCGGCGATTTCATCGAAAGTGATGGTTTTTGTGCCGTCTTTGTAGTTGAATGTAATCAAAAATTTTTCATCATAGAGATAAACGGAATTCACGAATGTATTGATGAGCGTTTCCCGGTGGCTTTTCACGTTCGGGTCGAGCTTGCGGAACCGGGTTAGCCAGAAACGAACCTGATTTTCGCTTAACCGTGGCCGAGCGATTTTTTCTTCGGCAATCCGAATCTCAAGTTCTTTCTGCTGGGCTTCCAGCTTTTCCAAACGCGATTTGGTGGAGTTGGTCAGCACACCTGCTTGGATGGCGTTCAGCATATTCTCAATGCCGTTCTCCACCTCGCGCATCTGCTTTTCCAGCAAAGGAAGCGTGGTGTTTTCCTGTTCCTGCAACTCCATGACTTCTGCAACGATGGCATCAATCACGGCATCGTTCTGAATCAGTTTCATGGTTTCTGCCACGACCAGATCTTCCAGCCACTCTTTACGGACGGTCTTTTTCTTGCAGGTCTTGAAACGCTTTGCGGTGGCGCATTTATAATAATGATGAACGACTTTGTTCCGACCCGTGCCGCACTCGCCGAACATCATGGCACCGCACATTCCGCAGAACAGCTTGGTGGTGAGCAAGTAATCGTCCTCGGCCTTGTGACGGGCAGGAGCACGGCTGTTCTTTTTGATTTTCAGCTGCACTTCTTCAAACAAGTCCTTGTCCACGATGGCCGGGATGCTGTCGGGCATCACAATGTCCTTGAAGTGGTTTTCTCCGATGTACCGTTTGTTCGTCAACAGCTTCTGAACACTGTTGTAGGTGAACTTCTGGTTGCGGTTGGTGGTCACGCCACTGTCGTTCAGCCAGTTCATCAGTTCTTTCATAGTTGCGCCATCGTTGTACCGCTGAAAGGCTTCTACCACAAAGGGAGCTTTCAGCGGATCGACTTGAAAGAACTTCTCCTCATCCACCTTGAAGCCGATGGGAACGGTACCGCCGTTGTACTTGCCCTTCAGAACATTCTCCGTCATGCCGCGTACGACCTTTTCAGAAAGTTCTGCGGAATAGTATTCAGCCATGCCGGTGAGCATACTCTTGACCATGATACCCGCAGGGCTGTCAGAGATAGGCTCCGTGGCAGATACCAGCTTGACATGATTTCGTTCCAACTGGTACTCATAGTGGGCCGAATCGTAACGATTTCGGGCGAAGCGGTCAAGTTTCCAGACCAGCACGATGTCAAACAGCCGTTTCTCGCTGTCCTTGATCATCTGCTGGAAGTCCGGGCGGTTATCGGTTTTGGCGGAAAGGGCGCGGTCAATGTAGTGCTTGACCACGGTAATGCCGTTCTTTTCGGCGTAGGCCGTACACTCGCGAATCTGCCCTTCGATGGATTCTTCGCGCTGGTTGTCGCTGGAATAGCGAGCATAAATCACGGCGGTCATGCAAACACCCCTTTCACTTCATTTTCCGCAGGCGGCGCACAAGGTCGGATGCACTGTACAGCACACGGGCCACTGACACCGCATCCTCGCCCACGATGTAGAATACCGAGTAGTTGTCCACCAGCATCTGCCGCAGCCCTTGGGTGCGCTCCGGCTCGCTTTCCACCAGCGCGCAGCGTTCCGGCAGGATGTTCAGCGACTGGATGGCTTCTGCAATGCGGTTATACTGCCCCATAGCCGTGTCAGGCTCCAACAGACGGTCAGCAATGTAGCTGTAGATCTGCTCCATATCGCTGAGGGCTGTATGGGAAATTTTTACGTCATACTGCTTCATCTGTGCTGTTCCCTGAACTGTGCGAATGCGCTTGCAGCATCCACGGTATCACCGTTCTGAATCTCCTTGATGCCCACCTGTAAGGCTGCATGGAGCTGGTCATCGGTCATGGTGTCAGCGTTCAGAGCCGCCGGAGCTTTCGGCAAAGACAGCGAGAAGGGGATGCCGCCCGTCAGCGTGATCTGGCGCAGGTACATATCAATGGCGGTTGCCATCGGGATGCCGAGCTGCTTCAGCACATCCTCGGCTTGCTGCTTGACAGTAGGGTTGACACGGAGATTGAGTGTCATCGTTTTTTCCATGGTTATCACCTCTGATTTATTGTAACGCATTTTGCGTTGCAAGTCAACCAAAGGCGAAACAGCATTTAAAATTCTCCATATTACACAATATATTTGCCGTTAAATTGTTTAAAGCGCGGAATATTTATTCGTTATAATAAATCCTTGGAGTACGCCCAGCTTGTACTGGGTGGGGAGCTTGAACATTACCTCTCACTTGGCTGCGACCATGGCAGACTAGAAGATTGACCTTTAATGAAAATAGGATTACTGCAATCGAATACTGTATATCGTATCAAACTGATAGGGGTCAGATAACAAAACCTTTCCATTGGAAACTACCACAATATTTTCGCCTTCTTCAATTTGCGATAGCTGAATATTTCCTTTTAAGTATTCCGAAGCTCCCTGAATGAGATAGTAATCATTTGTACCGTACAGTTGATTGGGAGCGGTTGCATAGATAGAATTATCGCTTAAATCCACCTTTGTTACAGTAAGTTCCGATTTTGTCCTCTCCCACGGATGCAACAGGAAACCGCCTATAAGAATTGCCAGGGCCAAAGCTATACCAAAAGCAGTCAATTTCTTACTTGATTTCGTCATTTTAAGCACCTCTTCATCATAGCTCCATTTGAATTTTCTGAACGTCACATTTTTTCCGAACGATTGCAGCTATAAGAATCACATCAATGGTATCATGATTATTGGCTTCTCTGTTTGAATAACGAATTTTAAGCCTGCTTTATTTCATCTGTCCACAATTCTTTTCAAAATCGTATAGCTGCACATAAATTTCCAGAAAACTTGTAGCACAATCACAATTTTTCTTTTCACTCAGATAAACCACCACGGCAGTTCCAGCCACAGGTTATCCATATCCCCCACCGGCTTGACGGCATTGGTTTGAGTGACCGAACATCAAAATCAAGTCATGGAGACTCGCATATTGAGCAATCCATTTTCTTTCCACTGCATCATAGGGATAACCGGAATTCCCCAGCATCTCTTTTATTCAGGATTTTTCTACTGAAATCCGGATTCCAAATCCTCCCTCTGAGTATGCAATGCTTATCCATGTTTCATCTTTTCTTAGCAAAACGCCTGTCGAAACGCTTTCTGAAGCCGATGCCTCTTCAGCGTATCCTAAGGTTTTTAATTGGTCAATATATTTTTGTATTTCTTCTTCAGAGATGTTATTATAAAAGATTGCATAATACCCAGCATTAGAACCATCCAATATATATTCTATCGTTCCACTTTCCGGCTCACAAATAAGCCTAGTGTATTCATTATCCGGCCAAACTGAAGTATAAATACATTTTACATCAGACGGATTGGTTCCTCCATGTGTAGCAAATTTTCCCTGACCTGAAAAACGAATGCAAAGAAAGACCAATATCAAAACTATAAAGGCAACCGCCATACTGCTAAAAAATTCCAATTTCTTATTCATTTGGCTTGCTCCATAATTCAAACGTACAAAGCCACGATTCTTTTCTTTCGACTCTAAAGAATCGTGGCTTTTATACCCATTATCTAATGCTTTTATTACGGAATCGTGATGTCGTAGGAAATGGAGAACTGGCCACCGTTTGCCAACGCATTCAATTTGTTTTCAAGGAAATTATCTGCATTGGAATCACCTCCATCACGGTTTTCATTTTAGATGTTGATAATAGCAAAGCACAAATAGAAAAAAATCCACAATATTGTAGCAAGACGGAGAAAAAATGTCACCAAAACGGTGTAAGCGCAAAGCAGGGATTGGTTCTTGATCTCTGTTGTGAGAGTCCACAAACGTCCGGGGTGCTGTTGCCGGAAGGATGCTTTCTTCAATTTTCTTCCAGAATTCTCTGCAAATAGCGGGCTGTTTATGCTTCTTGAGAATCCATCTAGTGAATACCGACACCCTCCATGATTTTTTCTATCCAATTTGTGGAAGAATCATTTTTCTCACTAAATGACCCCAAATAATGTGACGAACTCTCAACCTCTATTATTACACCATCCGGCATTCTGTATTTTTCTAAACTGAGATTCAAACCTTTAAGTGGGATTGTTCTAGCCAGTTGAGGGATAGAAACTGTATGGAGAATATCAATTTTTGATAAACCTCTATACGTTTCTGTCTTTTCGGCTTCACTTAGCAACCGTTCTGCATACTGATTTGAAATAACCTGTATGCGAAATTGTTCTTTTTCATCCTCGGTCATCTCAAGTGGAACACCGTGCAATGTGTCCACAATATAGGACGAAATTTTAGCGAAGTGCTCGTCAAAATCAGTGGTATCTTCGTTGGTCATATTTCTGTTCTACCCTCATTATAAGCTTTCCGGTCTGCTTAAAGTTACAGCTTTCAGCGTAAAGCTTCCGTAGTTTTTAATGCTAAACGATAGTTATCGAACTTTTCCACAGTTTTTGCAAAAACGTTCAGAAGAAGCATTTAATGTTCCGCAGTCCGGGCAATACCATCTTCCGTCTGGCATCGGTTCAACAGGCGAGGGCGTTTGGTGTGCTTTTGCTGGAGTTTGAACGGGTGATGCAGTAAACAGCGGCGCAATATTCACATCTCTACGGCCAACACCAGCGAGACTTCTAAAATCCCACGATTTAACTTCTTGTGCCAATGTCCGTTTTGGTTCAATATACTGACCGCACCGCTGGCAATATCGAACACCCAGCTTGTTTTCATAACCGCAATTTTTACAGGTCATCAAAACTCCCTCCTTGCTTTTTGTTTAGATAACGAAATTTAAGCCCAATTTATTTCGTTTGTCCACAAAATTTTTCAAAATCGTATAGATGCACATAAATTTTCTGAAAATTTGTAACACAATTACAATCTTCTTTTAGATAAGCACGCTATACGGCCAAACTTTTTATTTTACCTCTACTTCGACTGAAGGCTATCTTCAGCTTTCTGGTTTGAAAACTGCACTTCTGGCCGGATTCTTTGGGTCTACTAGAATTTTTATCGGTGTCCCTTTCGGAATACATGGATTGAACCAAAACCACTGCGACTTGCCATTATAGGTTTCACCTTTAACTTTATACTGATAATGTACCACATATGGATAGATTACATCTTCATCGGCAAGGTGGTAGGTACTCATATGAAATTTTATATGTACTCGTTTTGTTGCTGTAACCTTTCCGGTGATTCTTGTTCCATTTTTCAAAAGTTCTGCCTTTTTATAGTCAGAAATAATCGCCAATCCGATAATTATACCTGCTACAATCCATGCTAATATCGCAGCCACCCAAATACCAGACTTACACGCTCCAAGCGATATAATTGCCGCCACGAACATTCCGACATACGCCAGTGTATGAATAAGATCTTTTGAAAAAAACATTTTATCTCGTGCAATTTTCATAAAACGGCATCCTCCTCAAATCCTAAAGTCGGTAATCAGCGGCTCCGTGAAATCAACGTTCCTTGGATACTTAAATTTAATCCTATTTTGTTTCATCCGTCTACAAAATTTCTCAAAATCGTATAGCTGCACATAAATTCCCAGAAAACTTGTAGCACAATCACGATTTTTTCTTTTTATTCAAAGAAACCACCATGGCAATTCCAGCCACAAATTATCCATGGCCTGTTCCTCCGTCTTTTTTGCGCGGCCTTTCGTCAAGTGAAAATATATCGCCGTGCCGATCAGCGGATGCTCCTCGCCATCGGTAAAGCCATAGCGGTACAGCAGATAGGTCTGTTCCCGCTGGGTCAGCCGTTTCAAGGCATCGTACAGTTCCCGGCGCGATTCCTGCTCTTCCATAATACTCTGCGGCTGCATGGCATAAGGGTCGGCTATGGCTTCGATGCGCCGCAGCTGTTCTTCTCCCGGCAGAACATCGTCCAGCGAAACACGCTGATAGCACACACCGTCCTTGTCCTCCGTTACCATCCGCTGCTCAAAAGCGGTAAAGGCATCCCGCACCATGTCCATCATGGCGTTGCGGATGGCAGGAGCCGCATAGGTCAGGAACTTCATGCCGCGCGCTGCATTGAACTTCGGCACAGCTTTCCACAAGCCCAGATTGCCTGCCTGTTTCAAATCGTCCGTGTCAAGGTTCAGACCAGACTCTGCCAGATTCATGCTGCGGAACAGGTCGTTCGCCACCTTGCCGATAAAGGACTTGTTGTTGTCGATTAGGCTGTCCAGTGCCGCAGTATCGCCTTGCTGGGCAAGGACGCAAAGCCGCTCATTCGTCTGCTTCATGGGCGTTTTCCCGCTCTGCGGCAGACTGCAAGATTCCCAGCAGACCGTTCCGCAGCTGTTCCAGCGCTTCCGGCGTAGCTCCATTCATGCCCGAAACGCTGTCCAACATCGCATCTGTCAACTGCTCTGCCGTAATCGTTGGGTGCTGCACATCCTGCCCTTTGGTCAATTCGGTGAACATTTTCTCTGCCGCTTTCTTGCTCATGGCTTCCTGTTCGGCGTAATGGCTCCCGATACTCTTTTTGATTTCCTTGACCGCCGCCATAAAGTACATCTCGATGTCATCAAGGTCGCCCTGATACACGGGCTTTCTCCGAAGGCTGATGTCCTTTGCGGCTTTGGCTGCTTCCGGGGTCTTGACCTTTGTGCGCAGCAGGGTGCTCAATGTCGTGAGCATGGCATTCTGTGCTGCGATGCCGGAAGCAAAGGTATCATCAAAATACTGCGCTATGCGGTAAGTAAGCTCTGCAAAGCGGGCGTTTTCCAGCAGCAGATTGACCACCTCTGTATTGACACGCCCCGTGTAGAGGTTCTTTGCGGCTTCTACGGACAGGCCAAGTTCGGCAATGTCGTAGTTCTTGCGGTCGGGGATGTTGGTTTCTCCCAGCAGAAAATCCGTGGACACGTTGAACAGCCTTGCAATTTTCAGCACCTGCTCATGAGTCAGGGTTCCCTTTGCACCGCTGATAAAGCGGCTGATGGTGCTCTTGGAGCAGCCGATTTCCTTGGCAAGCTCCGGTTGGCTGATGTTGTGCTCTTTCATCAAGTCCGCAAGACGGACGTTGGATGGTGCGGGCAGATATTCCTGTGCCATGTGGTCGGCCCTCCTTTTTGAGCTTTTTCCTCATTATAATACGCTCTGCCGTTTTGTTCAATATACGGTTTCCTCTCCGCCCTTGCTGTTGCAATCCTGCAACCGGTAAGGGCTTTTTTCTTTTTCCGTTGCAGTTCTGCCGCTTTTTCGCCTTTCCTGCAAAATTTTCCGTATATTCAGGCAGAAAGCAAAAAACACCAGAGTTCCCACGCTAGGGACTCTGGTGCAACGCACGAAACAAAGGAGGAATGCCCTTGAGCCTGTATCAAACTGTCAAGTCCGCCATCACCGTTCGGCAGGTGGGAGAGATGTACGGCATGGAGCCCGACCGCCATGGCATGGTGTGCTGTCCGTTCCACTCCGACAACCACCCCAGTATGATGCTGAACGACACCTATTATTATTGCTTTGGCTGTGGAGCCAATGGTGACGCCATCGACCTCACCGCCAAGCTGTTCGATTTGAACCCCCGGCAAGCCGCCGAGAAGCTCGTAAATGACTTCGGGCTTGACCCGGACAAGCCGCCCGCCAATGCCATCGCCCTGCCGCCGCCCAAGCGTGGCCTGACGGACGAGCAGTGGGCAGACATCGCCTACTGCCTGCGGGTGCTGACCGATTATCTCGACCTGCTGCACGACTGGCGAGAGCATTACAAGCCCGCCAGCCCGGAAGAACCGCTGGACGAGCGGTTCGTGGAAGCCCTCCACATGACCGAAACCATCGAGCACCTGACGGACTGCGTTGCTTTTGGGACGCCCCAGCAGAAGGCCGCTGCCGCCGCACAGCTGCTTTCCGGGTCGTACCTGCTGATGCTGGAAGAGCGCACCGACCGCCTTGCTCTGGCAAAGTGCGCCTGATAATTTATTCACCCGAAGTGGTGGGTCTCACCGTGAGACCCGCCACTTCACTTTTCTAAAGGAGAACCACCCTATGAAGAAAAACATTTCCCGCAACCCCTTATGGCCGGACTGGTACAACGGCAAGAAAATTGACGAAGTCCAGTTTGGCCGTGCCTTTCTGGAACAGTGGCCGCTGAAATGCGTCAACGGAACACTGTACACGCTGGACGGCCCGGTGGAGGACGAGAGCGAGATCAAGCAGCGCATCTTGGAGAACATCGAGGAATATGTCACCTCCGGCCTGTCCAAAAAGGTCACCAACATTCTGGAGACCATCAAGCTGCTGGCCTTTTCCGACCCGTTCCCCATCGAGCAGGACTGCATCCATCTCCAGAACGGCGTGTACCATCTGCCGGACGGCTCTTTTCAGGAGAGCCGCCTGTTCTGCCAGAACCGCTTACCTGTGAGATATGACCCGAAAGCCGCCAACCCGGAACGCTGGCTGACCTTTCTGCACGAGCTGCTGGACGATGCCGACATCCCCACCTTGCAGGAGTATCTGGGCTACTGCCTGATCCCCAGCACCAAGGGACAGAAGATGATGCTCATTGTCGGCAAGGGCGGCGAGGGCAAGTCCCGCATCGGGCTGGTGCTCAAGCGGCTCATGGGAGATGCCGCCAGCAACGGCAGCGTCCAGAAAGTGGAGAACAACCGCTTTGCCCGTGCCGATCTGGAACGCCGCCTGCTCATGATCGACGATGACATGGACATGAACGCCCTGCCCAAGACGAATTATATTAAGACCATCGTGACCGCCGAAGCCAAGCTGGACTTGGAGCGCAAGGGTGTCCAGAGCTACCAGCGGGACATCTACGCCCGGTTCCTCTGCTTCGGCAACGGCGCGCTGACCTCGCTGTATGACCATTCGGACGGTTTCTTTCGCCGCCAGCTCATCCTGACCACCAAGGACAAGCCTGCCGACCGCACGGATGACCCCTTCCTTGTGGAGAAGATGTGCGCCGAGTTGGAAGGCATCCTGCTCTGGTGTCTGGAAGGGCTGCACCGGCTGGTGCAGAACGATTTCCGCTTCACGGTCAGCGAACGAGCCGCCGCCAACGTGGACACCATTAAGCGCAGCAGCAATAACGTCATCGACTTTATGGAGTCCGAGGGCTACTTCCGCTTCAAGGCGGACTACTCCATCAGCTCCAAGGAGTTCTACGACATTTACAAGCAGTGGTGCGAGGACAACGCCTGCCACAGCGTATCGGCGATCCGTTTCAGCGCAGAGCTGCGCCAGAATGACCGCCGCTATAACCTTGAAGCCACCAACAACATCTATCTGCCCGGTGGCCGCAGGGTGCGGGGTTTTGTAGGCATCGAGCCGCTTGTCCACCCCTGTCCGTAAAAAGTGCATTTTTTTACGGAAGAAGTTCGTACAACCTGTACGGTCTGTACTTGTACGCACCTGTACGGAAAATTCAAGTAAATTAAAACGTGCTATCGTTTATATTTCAAATTTCCGTACGCCGTACAGACCGTACGGGTTATTTGAAGTTCGTACGCGATTTTTTCGGATGCGTACGGAGCAATCAAGTTCGCATTGTGCGAACTTGATTGTAACTCTCCCGCAGGAGACGTTTCCCCTCGGAGAGCCCACTACACTTTGCAGACCGCAGGGATGAAAGTGTCATAGTGAGTTATTACACTTCCGCAGAAGTGCATCTCCGTTCCCCGTCACCTCCCGATGAACCTTGAAAGGAGGGATGCCTTTTGGCAAGAAATGATGGTATTGACCGCACCAGTGTCCGAAATCTCGCCGTTTCGGATAAGGCTGTTGGCAACACCCAGCAGCACAACGAGCGCGAAAAGGACAGCTATCGAAACCCCGACATTATCCCCCAGCGCACCTCATGGAACGTCCACTTCAAAAAGCCAACCGCCAGCTACACCGACCTATTTGCCCAACTGGAAGCCGCTGGAACCATTTCCACGCGCGGCCTGAAGCCGGATGCCACCCATTATTGCGAGCTTGTCTTTGATGTCAACTCGGCCTATTTTGACAATCACGGTGGCTACGAGTTCGCCAAGCAGTTCTATGAAGATGCCTACAAAGCAGCCGTTCAAATCGTGGGCGGTGAGCAGTATATTCTCTCGGCTGTCATGCACGCCGATGAGATCAACCGTGCCATGACCGAGGCACTAGGCCGGGAGATCTACCACTACCACCTCCATGTGGTCTATGTGCCTGTGGTGGAAAAGCAAATCCTGTGGTCGAAACGCTGCAAGGACAAGGCACTGGTCGGTACCGTAAAGGAGACTGTCATGCAGGTCAGCCGGAGTAAGAAGTGGGCATCTAAGCCTCTGCTGGACGATGCCGGAAAGCCCGTCCTGCAAAAGAACGGCAAACCAGTCCTGAAGAAGTCATACAGCATCCTGCAAGACGATTTCTTCCACTATATGCGCAACGCCGGGTATACCGATGTAGACCGCGGCGAGCGCGGCAGTACCGAAGAACACCTGACTGTCACGCAGTTCAAAGTCCAGCGGGAGCAGGAGCGGCTGGACAGCCTGACCGCCCAAGCCGACCAAAAGGCGCAGTCGCTTGCCAAAACCAGTCAGACCCTCTCCAAAAAGGAGAAGGAACTTGCCGCTGTGCAGAAAAAGGCCACGCTCACGAAAGAAGCCCTCATTCATGCGCGCGATCTGGATTATATCGGCAAGCGCACCTTTCTCGGTAACTACTCGCTGACCGAAGAAGAATTCTCCAAGCTGAAAAAACAGGCCGACCACGGCTATATGATGGATGTGGAGAACCGCCGCTTGAAAGAAGAACTTTCCACCGCCAAGAAGGAAGCCATTCGTTGGAGCAACAAGTACCACGACCTGTGGTACGACGTGAAACCCTATCTGGATGCTCTCCACCGTGCGCCCGAACTGGTGCGCGGCTTTCTGGAAAAGATTCTTGCACCCAAGCAGGAACGCACCATGAATGTGCAGCAGCGAAACCGCAAGCGTGGTCAGGATATGGAACTTTGAGTTTCGGAGGATACTATTTGAACAAAAAGAAGAAGTCAAACAAATCCGGCTACCCGGATGAAGCAATCAAGGCGTTGGCGCGTTGTTTCTATCCCTCCATGGTTGATTTTTTCAACAGCGAGGAAGGCCAGCGTGAATATGAGAAGTGGCTGAAAGAGCAGGAAGCTCTACAAGCCTTGCCTGTTGCAGCATAAAAACAGCAGGACGCTCCCGATGAAAGGAACGCCCTGCCTTACATAGATGTATCTCACCGAGGTGTGTCCAGTTGGGCACACCTCTTATTTTTTTGCCCTTAATCTTCTAACCCATGGCTTCCGGTCACATTCTTTAAGTACTCCTCCGGGTCACCGTTCAGAATCAAATCCGCATATCCCAGCGGGTCATTGTAGATAAGGTAGTCCAATTCCGTCTGCTGTGCCATAGTCACATTCAGTGCATCCTCGACCCCGGTGCAGCCGATGGAAATTTTTCTCCCATCTTGGAGAGTCAACTCCACACACCCGGTATCCATGTTAAACTTGCAGGCTCTTTCATCGTACTTCATAATCATACCCTCCAAATCTTGTTATTGGCTTACGGTCTGTGACAAGGTATCGGAGTTTTGTGCCGTCCACAGGAACCTTCGTTGTTGTACCCGAAGAAAACGAAAAATCCGAACCCTTCTCCAATCGGAAATAGGTTCGGATTTTTCTTGTTTGGTGGGCGCGGGTGGATTCGAACCACCGAAGCTGAAAAGCAGCAGATTTACAGTCTGTCCCCATTGGCCACTCGGGAACACGCCCATATACAGTTTTTCGCAGTCGCGGACTGCCTGTATATATTACCACTCGGGGGCGTATTTGTCAACTGCTTTTTACAGCTTTTTCAGAAAAGAAGCTGACCGCACGGCTCAGTCGCGGGGACGGCCATAGCGGTGGACTTTTTTGGAGGAATGGCGGGTGTGGGGGGAGTTGAGCAGGACCCACGCCACATAGATGATGGCGCAGATGGCGCTGACGACGAGCACTACCTTGAGGTAGAGGCTGCCGAAGAACTCCTGCAGCTTCGAGAAAGAGTAGAGCAGGCTGCTCCGGCTCACGTCCTGCCCGGCGATGAGGTTGACCATGCCGATGGTCTCGCCGGCCAGCTTCAGCTCCACGGTGCCGACAACATCGCCCTGCTGGACGGGGGCGCAGACATAGTCGGGCAGATGGAAGTATTTCTGAGTCACGGTGCCGTCGCCCGAAGAGGGCAGCAGGGTCATCATGCTGTTGTCAGGGTAGAGCTTGAGGGTGTCGGTGTCGGAGGAATACTTCACGGGGATCTCTGCCAGAGCAAGGTCGGTGTCCAGCGCAGGCTGGATGGAAAAGCTCTGGAACACCCAGTCGATGAGGCGGGTCGTCTCATAGAGGGCAGGGCGGCGGTTGGCGTAGCCGTAAGTGTCGCAGGTGTCGGGGCTCTGCATGATGCAGAAGATATAGGTGGAGCCGTCCTGATTGGCCCACGAAACATAGCTCTGGTCGCCGTGGTCGTTTTTGTAGGCCATCACATCGCACATACCGCCCTGCATAGACTTGCGGTAGAAGCTGCCGCCGCTGGTCTTGTTGAGGGCGACGTTCTGGTTCAGCAGCACGAAACTCTTGGTGTGCTTTTCCTTGGCGGGCATGGTGAAGGTGGGGGCCGACGAGATGTCCACGAAGGCGTCGAAGCTCATCAGATACCGCAGGATGAGGTACATATCCACGGCGGTGGTCACGTTGCCGCTGTCGAGGCCGCAGGCGTCCGTCCAGGTGCTGCCGGTGGTGCCGATGCGCTGGGAGAGGGTATTCATCTGGCTCACCCAGCCTGCAAGGTCGCCGCCCGAAAGACTATAGGCGAGGCCCATCGCGGCCTCGTTGGCGTTGCGCAGAAGCATGGCGTAGACGGCTTCCCGGTAGGTGAAGGTCTCATTGGAGCGCATATCGGCATTGTCACTGTTGTGGACATAATCCGAGATGGCAAAGGGCATCTGGAAGGTGTTGTCGAGCTGGTCGGCGTAATTCGTCAGCAGCAGCGCGATGGTCATATATTTGGTCAGGCCCCCGGCAGACACCTGACGGGAGCTGTCCTTGTCGTAGACGATGATGTTGGTGTCGGTGTTGACGATGTAGGCGCTCCTGGCCTGCACCTCGTAAAAGAGGCTGGGGTCGAACAGGGCCGAAGCCGGCGCGCACAGGCAGCTCAGCAGCAGGATAAGGCTCAGAAATAGGGTGACGATACGTTTCATGTGGACATTTTCCTCAAAAAGCGATAATATATTATAGCAATTCAACTTTTTAATGCAACAGCAACAGCGTTGAATTGCATATCGCAAATATGCTGTTTGAATGTTGCACGAATTTCTTGACTTGCGATAGAGTATCGGACAAAATGTGCTGTCCGTTCCTACAGGGCAAAAACAAGGCTCAGAAGAGGGCCTCATACTTTATAATAACAGGTTTGGCGGGGCGTGACAAGACTTTTGGGGCGATTTCACACTCCGCAAAAGGAGGCAGAGGATGGTATATCTTACGGGCGACACCCACGGCGAGCTGGATCGCTTCAAAGAAGGGGAGCTGCGCCGGGCCGGAAAGGGCGATTTTGTCGTTGTGCTGGGCGATTTCGGCTTTGTGTGGGACGGCAGCAAGGCCGAGCAGAAGAATCTGGACTGGCTGCGCAAGCGGCCTTATACCATCCTTTTCCTCGATGGCAGCCACGAGAACTATGACCTGCTGGAACAGTACCCCACCGAGGAGCGGTTCGGCGGGCTGGTGCAGCCGCTGGGCGGCAATGTGTACCACGTCTGCCGGGGCAGCGTACTGGAGTTGGAAGGGAAGAAGTACCTCTGCTTCGGCGGAGCGGAAAGCCCGGACAAGGAAGAGCGGGAAGCCCACGTCAACTGGTGGCCGCAGGAGATGCCCTCGGACGAGGAATACGCCCGCTGCGAGGCCGCGCTGGAAGCGAACGGCTGGCAGGTAGATTATGTGCTGACCCACGACGCGCCAAGCAAGTTTCTGGATTTCAGCGTGCTGGCTGAGGGCGAGAATAACCGGCTGCACCTCTTCCTCGACAAGATCGTCATGAAAACGACTTACGAGAAATGGTTCTTCGGCTGCCATCACAAGGATGTGCAGCTCTCTACCAAGAGCCGCTGCCTCTTCTGCGATGTAGTGAGCATCGGCGAGAAGAAGCCGTGGTGGAAGAGAAGATAACGAAAAAGGACTGCCGCGGGCAGTCCTTTTTCGTTACTCAATTCATTGCACCGGCTTTGTCGAACATCTGCTCCACCTGACGGGCCAGCAGGGCATGCTCGGGCCGCTCGAGAAGCGGGTCTTCGGCCAGAAGGGCCACGGCCTCGCTCTGGGCCGCGTGGAGGGTGCGGGTGTCGTTCATCAAATCGGCGATCTGCAAGGTCGGCAGACCGTGCTGGCGGCTTCCGAAGAAGTCGCCGGGGCCGCGGGTCTCGAGGTCGTACTGCGCTACGGCGAAGCCGTCTGAGGTGGAGCAGAGGAACTTGAGCCGCTTCTGCACCGACTCCGATGCATTGTCGCTGACGAGGAAGCACCAGCTCTCTGCCGCGCCGCGTCCCACACGCCCGCGCAGCTGGTGCAGTGCGCTCAGGCCGTACCGCTCGGCGTTTTCGATGACCATGACCGTCGCATTCGGCACGTCCACACCGACTTCGATGACGGTGGTGGACACGAGGGCGTCCAGACGTCCGGATTTGAAGTCGTCCATCACCTCGGCCTTTTCCTTCGGCTTGAGCTTGCCGTGCATCAGGCCCACCCGGCGGTCCGGCAGATAGGCTTTTGCGATGTCCTCATAGTAGCTCTTGACGGCGTTCAGACCGCTGCCGCCCGCGTCCTCGATGGCAGGGCAGACGATATACACCTGTCGTCCGGAATCGATTTCTCGATCAAGGAAGCCGTAGAGGTCGGCCCGCTTTTTGCCGGTGATGCAGCGGGTCTTGACGGGCTTGCGGCCCGGCGGCAGCTCGTCGAGGATGGAGATGTCGAGGTCGCCGTACATCAGCAGCCCCAGCGTCCGGGGGATGGGGGTGGCGCTCATGACCAGCAGGTGGGGGTTCGCGGCCTTTTCGGCCAGCAGGCCCCGCTGGCGCACACCGAAGCGGTGCTGTTCGTCCACGACGGCCAGACCCAGCCGGGCGAACTCCACGCCCTCGCTGAGGATGGCGTGGGTGCCTACGATGAGGTCGGCCTCATCGTCCCGGATGGCGGCGAGGGTGGTGCGCCGTGCGGCGGCCTTCATGCCGCCGGTGAGCAGGGCCACCCGCATCCCGAAGGGGGAGAGCAGGCGGTTCAGGTTCTCGGCGTGCTGGCTGGCCAGGATCTCGGTGGGGGCCAGCAGTGCGGCCTGATACCCGGCCCGGATGCAGGCCCAGATGGCCGCAGCGGCCACCAGCGTTTTGCCGCTGCCCACGTCGCCCTGCAAAAGGCGGTTCATGGACGTTTCGCCCGACATGTCGGTCAGGATCTCTTCCACGGCCCGCCGCTGTGCGCCGGTGGGGGAGAAGGGCAGGGACTCCCAGAACGGGGAGGCGTCGGCCTTTTTCATCGGCGCGCCGGTGGAGGCCGCGCCGTGGTTCTTCATCCGGCCGATGCCCAGCTGTAAGACCAGCAGCTCTTCGTAGATGAGCCGCCGCCGCGCCGCAAAGGCTTCCTCCTCGGTGGCGGGGCAGTGGATGGCCCGGACGGCGTCGGCCTTGGAGAGCAGGCGGTATTTTTTCAGCATCTCGGGGGGCAGCGGGTCGGGCAGAAGCTCCGCGTGGGGGAGGAGCTGGCGGACGCACTTGGCGATGGCGCTGCTGGTCAGACCCTCGGTCTGGGGGTAGACGGCCTCGAAAGGCGACGACTTCACCTGCGCGTCGGTGCGCACCTGCGGGTTGACCATCTGACGGCGGAGCATCCCGCCCGTCACGATGCCCTGAAAATAGTATCCCTGCCCCAGCTCCAGCTTCTGGGCGGCGTATGGATTATTGAACCACGTGATCTCGAGGCTGGATACATCGTCCCCGGCGGTGATGCGCTCCATCCGCCGCCCGCCCGGCAGGATGCGCCCGCCGGGCTTTGCAAACACTTCGGCCTTCACGACGCACTCGGTGTCGGCGGGGGCCTCGGCGATGGAGTAGGGCTTTGAAAAATCCAGATACCGGCGGGGATAGTGGCAGAGCAGGTCGCTGAGGGTCAGGATGCCCAGCTTCTCGAACCGCTCGGCAGTCTTGGGGCCGACGCCCTTGAGATAGCGTACCGGGGTGTCCGGCGTGAGGGTGGTGTGAAGTTCGGCAGGCATGGCGCGGCCTCCTTTCAGGGAAAATGATAGTATGCCCATTGTATCACGGCAGAGGGCAAAAGAAAAGCGCCCCGCCGGAGCGGGGCGCATGAATCAGATTGCAAATCGTCGAAAAGTGTGTTATTCTATATTCATGGATGGATTTTTCTGTCCTGAAAGGTGCTGTCTGCAAATGCAGGTGGTCAGACTTCCTCCTGACATCGTCCGGAGGAGGCCAACTTTGTCATCCTCCGGACATTTTGAGTGATAGTTCATGATGAATGTTTAAGGAGGAGTCTTTATGACGGATCTGAATCTTGTACTTGTACTTCTGGGCCTTCTGGCTACAGTGATCATTGGCGTCATTCAGGTGACATGGATGATCGCGAGGGATGTCTTTCGGGACAAGCCGAGCACAAAACATAATTCCGATGACTGACAAAGAAAATGACCGCCCCAGACTTCCCAACCTGAGCGGTCATTTCTTTGATTTGCTAGGAGGGAGCTGACCATTTTGCAGGACAGCACCTTTCTTACTTTCATTATATACGTTTTATCGAGGATTGTCAAGCATTCAGACTTTGCTGCCCTTCTTGAACGAGCCTTTGAACCCTTCCCAGAGGGAAACGACCCGGGGCCGGGGCAGAAAGTAGTTGACCAGCAGAGCGCTGACGGCGGTCTTGATGGTGCGCCAGCCCACATGGAGCCGGAAATCTTTGCGCGGGAACTCTGGCATAGGTCTGCATCCTCCTCTGGACTCTTAGCCGTTTCTTTGCTGACTCTTTTAGCATAGCACAGAGCGAAGAGGGGAGACAAGCTTTTCCGCATAAGTAGATTATTTAACGAGCGAAACAACAAAAAATCCCGGATGCCTCAGCACCCGGGAATCTTTTGGAGGTGACGACCAGATTTGAACTGGTGGATGAGGGTTTTGCAGACCCTTGCCTTACCACTTGGCCACGTCACCATATTCGGAGCAACTGTTGCTGCTCCATTTGGAGCGGCCGACGAGGCTCGAACTCGCTACCTCCACCTTGGCAAGGTGGCGCTCTACCAGATGAGCTACGGCCGCATATTCGGTGCGTTTACCCTCGCACCCTCCCGAGCGATTCTCTCGAATTTCGGGGTCCCCGCGAAAGCTTGCGAAGCAAGATTTTGTGGGGAAGAGGAGGAATTTCAGAATTTGTTGCGGCGGTCTTACTTGTAAGACCGCCAGACAAATGTCTGACATTCCGACGAAGCGACCCGGATCGGGCTCGAACCGACGACCCCCAGCGTGACAGGCTGGTGCTCTAACCAACTGAGCTACCGGGCCATACTGGAACAACGATCGCTGCTCCATTATGGAGCGGCCGACGAGGCTCGAACTCGCTACCTCCACCTTGGCAAGGTGGCGCTCTACCAGATGAGCTACGGCCGCATATTGGAAACCCTGCTGGGTCTCCTGACTGGTGCCTCCGATCGGAATCGAACCAATGACACGGGGATTTTCAGTCCCCTGCTCTACCGACTGAGCTACAGAGGCGCACCGGACGATGATTATTATACCTGAAATTTCGATTTTGTAAAGGGGTAAATGCAAAATTTTTTGAGAATTTTTGAATTTTCTATATTTTGCCCGTGTTATCGTCTAAAATAAGACTGACTTTTCTGACGCTTTTTGCGGGCGGCAGACAGGGAAAGACTATTTGACATCTTCAACAACCTATGGTTTAATAAATGAGAATGAAAAGGATCGCTTTTCTCCCGCTGTGGGGATCTATACCTATATATAGCAAAAGCGTTTGAGACGGCTCCGCTGCAAGAACATTCCGGGGCCGGGAGGAGCAGCATGGCAAGAAAACAGGAATATGGCAACGAAAGCATCACTTCGCTGAAGGGTGCCGACCGTGTGCGCAAGCGCCCGGCCGTCATCTTCGGCTCGGACGGCGTGGAGGGCTGCGCCCACTCCATCTTTGAGATCGTCTCCAACTCCATCGACGAGGCCCGCGACGGCCACGGCGACACCATCAACGTCACCCGCTGCAAGGATGGCAGCGTCATCGTCGAGGACTTTGGCCGCGGTATGCCCGTGGACTGGAACAAGGGCGAAGAGCGCTACAACTGGGAGCTGCTGTTCTGTGAGATGTACGCAGGCGGCAAGTACGGCGAGGGCGAGGACAACTATGAATTCAGCCTCGGCCTGAACGGTCTGGGCCTCTGCGCCACCCAGTACGCCTCGGCATGGATGACCGCTGACATCTACCGGGACGGCTTCCACTACCACCTCGACTTCCAGAAGGGCGAGAACGTGGGCGGCCTGCACAAAGAACCCTACAAGGGTCGCCGCACCGGCAGCATCATCCACTGGAAGCCGGACGATGAGGTCTTTACCGACATCGACGTCCCCGGCAGCTACTATAAAGATGTCCTCCGCCGTCAGGCTGTGGTCAACGCGGGCCTGACCCTCAACTTCACCGACGAAAAGGAGAAAGATCCCGCCACCGGCAAGCCGTGGAAGGAGAGCTGGTGCTATGAGCACGGCATCGCCGACTATGTAGCTGAGACGGCGGGCGAGGACAGCCTGACCCCGGTGTTCAGCTGCGAGAGCGAAGCCACCGGCCGTGACCGCGAAGACCAGCCCGATTATAAGGTGAAGATGAGCGCGGCGTTCTGCTTCTCCAACAAGGTGCAGCTGCTGGAATACTACCACAACTCGTCCTGGCTGGAGCATGGCGGCAGCCCGGAGCACGCCGTCCGCACGGCCTTCGTCTACCAGATCAACAAGTATCTGAAGGAGAAGAACCTCTACAAAAAGGGCGAGAGTGCCATCAGTTTTCAGGATGTGCAGGACTGTCTGGTCTACGTTTCGTCCAGTTTCTCCACCCGCACCAGCTATGAGAACCAGACCAAAAAAGCCATCACCAACAAGTTCGTCTCTCAGGCCATGACCGACTTCCTCAAGCACTATCTGGAAGTCTACTTCCTCGAAAAGCCCGACGAGGCCCAGAAGATCTGTCAGCAGGTGCTGGTGAACAAGCAGAGCCGTGAGCACGCCGAAAAAACGCGACAGAGCATCAAAAAGACCCTCTCGACCCAAATCGACCTGGCGAACCGGGTGCAGAAGTTCGTGGACTGCCGCACCAAGGACGCCTCCCGCCGTGAGCTGTATATCGTCGAGGGCGATTCGGCTATGGGTGCGGTCAAGACCAGCCGGGACAGTGAATATCAGGCCATCATGCCCATCCGCGGCAAGATCCTGAACTGCCTCAAGGCCGACTATGCCCGCATCTTCAAGTCGGACGTCATCGTGGACCTCATCAAGGTCATGGGCTGCGGCGTGGAGCTGGGGGGCAAGCACAACAAGGAGCTTGCCACCTTCAACCTCGACAACCTCCGCTTCAATAAGATCGTCATCTGTACCGATGCCGACGTGGACGGCTACCAGATCCGCACACTGGTGCTGACCATGCTCTACCGCCTGACCCCCACCCTCATCAACGAGGGCTACGTCTATATCGCGGAGTCGCCGCTGTACGAGATCACCACGAAAGACCGCACCTATTTCGCCTACACGGAACCCGAGAAGGCCACCTTCCTCGAGGAGATCGGCGATAAGAAATACACCATCCAGCGCTCGAAAGGTCTGGGCGAGAACGACCCCGAGATGATGTGGCTGACCACCATGAACCCCGAGAGCCGCCGCCTCATCAAGGTGATGCCCACCGACGTGGAGCGCACCGCGCAGGTGTTCGACATCCTGCTGGGCGACAACCTCGCAGGCCGCAAGGAGCATATCGCCCAGCACGGCGCAGAGTATCTGGATGATCTGGATGTGAGCTGAACCTCTCCGTCAATGCTTCGCATTGCCACCTCCCCTACGGAGGGGAGGCTTTGGCATTTCGGAAAAGCTTTCCCTCTTCGCCAGAGGCTCCCCTCGCTAGGGGAGCTGTCGAGCGGCAGCGAGACTGAGAGGTTGAGTTACGAGGGAACTCTAGTAAAGAGGATTTACAATGGCAAAAAAATCGAGCAAAAAAACCGCAAAGCCTGTCCGCCCCCAGCTGGGCGAGGGCGTTGAGATACTGAACGCCGGCAGTGTGCTGGAAGACCCCATCACCCGCACGCTGGAAACGAACTATATGCCCTACGCCATGAGCGTCATCGTCAGCCGCGCCCTGCCGGAGATCGACGGCTTCAAGCCCGCCCACCGCAAGCTGCTGTATACGATGTATGAGATGGGCCTTATCAAGGGCGCGCGCACCAAGTCGGCGAACATCGTGGGCAGCACCATGCACCTGAACCCCCACGGCGACGCCGCCATCTATGACACCATGGTCCGCATGGGCCGGGGCAACGAGAGCCTGCTGGTGCCGTTCGTGGACAGCAAGGGCAACTTCGGCAAAGCCTACAGCCGGGATATGTCCTGCGCCGCTGCCCGTTACACCGAGGCCAAGCTGGAAGGCGTCTGCGAAGAGCTGTTCCGGGACATCGACAAGGAGACGGTGGACTTCGTCCCCAACTACGACGGCACCACCACCGAACCGACCCTTCTGCCCGTGACCTTCCCGACCATTCTGGCCAACAACACGCTGGGCATCGCCGTCGGTATGGCCTGCAATATCTGCTCCTTCAATCTGGCCGAGCTGTGCAGCACCACCATCGCCCTGATGAAGGATGCAAAGCACGACATCTCCACCACCATGCCCGCCCCGGACTTCGTGGGCGGCGGCCAGATCCTCTACGACGAAGCCCAGATGCGGGACATCTTCGAGAATGGCCGCGGCAGCGTGAAAGTGCGCGCCCGCTATGCCGCCGTGCCGGGCGAGAACATGATCGAGATCACCCAGATACCGCCCACCACCACGGTGGAGGCCATCATGGACAAGATCGCCGAGCTGGTCAAGGCGGGCAAGATCAAAGAGATCAGCGATATGCGGGACGAGACCGATTTGAACGGTCTCAAGCTCACCCTCGACCTCAAGCGCGGCGTGGACGCCGACAAGCTGATGGCCAAGCTCTTCAAGGCCACCCCGCTGGAAGACAGCTTCAGCTGCAACTTCAACATCCTTGTCTCGGGCCAGCCCCGGGTCATGGGGGTGCGGGAGATTTTGCAGGAGTGGACGGCCTTCCGGATGGAATGCGTCCGCCGCCGCACTTACTATGACCTCCACGGCAAGGAAAAGCGCCTCCACCTGCTCAAGGGTCTGGCGGCGATTTTGATGGACATCGACAAGGCCATCCACATCATCCGCACCACGGAGGAGGAGACGGAAGTCGTGCCCAACCTGATGATAGGCTTTGGCATCGACGAAGTGCAGGCCGACTATGTGGCCGAGATCAAGCTGCGCCACCTCAACCGGGAATATATCCTCAAGCGCACCGGCGAGATCGAACAGCTGGAAGCCGACATCGCCGATCTGAACGACATCCTCGCAAAGCCTGCCCGCATCCGCAAGATCATCATGAAGGAATTGGCCGACGTGGCAAAGAAGTACGGCCAGCCCCGCCGCAGCGAGATCCTCTACGACCTGCCCGAGGAAGAGGGCGGCGCCGAGGAAGAGGCCGTGCCGGATTATCCCGTCACCGTCTTTTTCACCCGCGAGGGCTATCTGAAGAAGATCCCGCCCCAGAGCCTGCGCACGGCCGGTGCGCACAAGCTCAAGGAGGGCGACGAGATCCTCCGGCAGGTGGAGACGCGGAACAACGTAGAAGCGCTCTTCTTCACCGACAAACAGCAGGTGTATAAGGTGCGTCTGGCCGAGCTGGAAGACGGCAAGGTGGCCCAGATGGGCATTTATCTGCCGGGCCGTCTGGGCATGGACGAGGGCGAGAACATCCTCGACATGGTCATCACCTCCGACTACAGCGGCTATATGCTCTTCTTCTTTGCCAGCGGCAAGTGCGCAAAGATCCCGCTCAGCTCCTACGCCACCAAGCAGAACCGCCGCAAGCTGCTGAAAGCCTACTGCGACAAAGAGCCGCTGGCGACCATGTTCTTCCTGCCCGAGGAGACGGAGCTGGCCATCCGCACCAGCGCGGGACGGATGCTCCTGGTCGGCACGGCGCAGATTGCCGCAAAGACCACCCGCGACAGCCAGGGTGTGGCGGTCGTGACCCTGAAAAAGAACCAGACCATCGCCTCCGTCGTCCCGGCGGATACGCTGGAACTGGCCAACCCCCACCGCTACCGCGTCCGCAGCCTGCCGGCGACCGGTGCGCTCGTCCGCGCAGAGGATGAAGGGGAGCAGATGACGATGCTGTGATTTTTGCGCCGGTGGCGCGGGGGTAGAGCGCGGTTACGCGGGGTTAAGTTCTCTTTTGCGTGCCAAAAGAGAACCAGAAAAGCACCAGCGATTTCGACGCGCTGGACCCACGAGAAAGGGGCTGCTCGCCCCTTTCAGACCCCGAAGGGGTTGTCGAAACGGAAAAAAGCTAGCCGCTGCGCTTAACGCTTTTTTCTCGTTTCTCCGATTTGCTGCTTCGCAGCAGGTGTTACGCCCTCGCAGGGCGTGAAGTTCAGCAGAAAGGTAAAATCTTCGGCGGAGCCGTAAATGGGAGAAGCACAAAAAAATGCGTTTAGCGAAGCGGCTAGCATTTTTGGGCTTCGACCTCATCTTTGGAATCGTTAAGGGCGAGGAGCCCTTAACTCGTTGCGGGGAGAGTGGAGTCCAGAGGTAGGGAGGGGGGAGTCGAAACACCCCTCCCTACCTCTGGCCCGCGCGGAGCGCAAGCCATTTGACCAAAAGAAAAAACCTGCCCCGCGCCACCAGCGCGAGAACCAGCTCAAAGAAACCCCGGCTCTACAACAACAGAAATTTGACCCCGCGCCACCAGCGCGAGAACCCACACAAAAGAGGAACGATAACCATGCAGAACATCGACCTGATCTGTGTCGGCAAGCTCAACGCGAAATACTTCGCCGAGGGCGTGGCCGAATACCAGAAGCGTCTGGCGGCGTTTGCGTCTTTCCGCATCGTCGAGCTGCCGGAAGAAAAAATCGAAGAGAAGAACGCCTCCGACGCCGTGGTGAAAAAGGCGCTGGACAAAGAGGGCAGAGCCATCCTCGGCAGCGTCCGCAGGGGCGCGGCCATCGTCGCCCTGTGCATCGAGGGAAAACAGATCTCCTCCGAGGAGCTGGCGCAGTTCCTCGCCGACCGCGCAAACAGCGGCGCGGGAGACGTGGCTTTCGTCATCGGCTCGTCCCACGGCCTCTCGGACGAGGTCAAGCGCGCGGCGGCGCTCCGGTTCAGCATGGGCCGCATCACGATGCCCCACCAGCTGGCCCGCCTTGTCCTCACCGAACAGATCTACCGCGCCTGCACCATCAACGCGGGGATGAAGTATCATAAATAAAAAGGCGGAGAGGGTGCTTGTAAACTTTCTGTGCAGTGCTTGACTTTTGGGGAGAATCGCATATAATAGAGACAGAAATGTGAGAACCCAGCGCTTTCATCTCCAGCAATGAGAAATCCCCCAAGGAGTTGCGACCTCCCCGGGGGATTTCTTTTTAATTAGGCTTTGCGGTTCTCTTCGCACCTGTCAAGCCACTTGCAGATAAAGTGCGACACTACATCTGCTCCGACAGATACCAAAAATGTGAGAAAATAGGCCAACGCGTCCACCTCCTCTCCCGTGAGATACGCGGGGTGAACCGCAAAACCATTATAACATATAATTCGCCAAAAAGATACAGAGAATGCCAAGAGAAGAGTGACTGTAAACTTTCTGTGTAGTGCTTGACTTTTGGGGAGAATGGCATATAATAAAAGTGATAAAGGTAGAAGCAAATGAGTCCATTGGCTCACCCAAAAGGAAAGACCCCCTCCCGGAGCTGCAATCTCCGAAAGGGGGTTTTTTTGCGCCTTGCGGCCTGCCAAAGCCTCTCCCTTTGGGAGAGGTGGCATTGCGAAGCAATGACGGAGAGGGCAAGCCCGGCAAGAAAGAGCCGCAGGCGCAGCGATAGGCAGGCTCTTTGTCAGAGCGATACTATCGCTGTGTCAGAACTGTTTGGCAGCAGCCTTGCCCTCTCAGTCTCGCTCCGCTCGCCAGCTCCCCCAAAGGGGGAGCCTTTGACGGAGAGGTTATTCCCCAACCTTTTCCGTGAATTTGTGGAAAATGCACGATTGAAAAGAAAGGAATTTGTAAATGTGATAAAAATGAGAAGAAGATATTGACAAAAACGATGGGTGGGGTATAATGATAGCACAGGCCGACAGCCGGAAATGGATGGCCTGCCTGTATAATTCATTTTTATTTATGGAGGCAAAAATCATGAAAATGGCAAAGAAACTTCTGGCCGTCGTCCTCACCGGTGTTATGGCTGTGTCCATGCTGACTGGCTGCGCTCTGGGCGATGCCGCTAAGGCAAAGGCTCTGGAGAAGGCCCTGAACTATGAGGGCCAGAAGGAGCAGACCGTTGTCAAGTATGACGAAGGCACCAAGGCAAACGATGCTTCTAAGACCGATCTGACCGCCGCTATGACCGCTGCTAAGAAGGCTGTCAAGGAACTGGCTGATACCAGCACCGTTGAAAATGTTGAGGCCGTCACCGTTACCAATCCCGCTGGCTTCACCGTTGTTGTCAAGGAGATTCCCTCCAAGGCTACCAAGCGGGATAGCTGGGGCGCTATTGCCACCAGTCTGCACACCACTCTGAAGAACGCTGCACACAAGGGCGGCAGCAATAACAACACCATCGTTGTCAACATCGACTTCATCAGCAAGAAGGTCACCGACAACTCCAAGAAGGTCGAGAAGGACTTCGTCATCGTCGTTGCTAAGAACAAGTAATCACCCCATCTGCTCAAATCATTACAGACCCTGTCTGTGATACACATTGAGAAATGACTCCAAGGCCCGGAGCGGGAACGCTCCGGGCCTTGGTTTTTTTGTGAGAAGGGGCGGGGAGGAGCGGGGGAGTCGGCCTTTACAATCCCCGCAAAACATGGTAAAGTAAAGGTACTCTGCTTTCAACAGGAAAAGCAGGCCCGGCTGCGGGGAAAGCCGCCGGGACAACGACTCAACACGACACGGCAAACCAGCCGCGGACGGAAAGGATGTACTTACAATGGAACAGAGCGAAAAGACCCTTGATATGATCGTCAATCTCTGCAAGAACCGGGGCTATGTCTTCCCCGGCTCTGAAATTTACGGCGGTCTGGCCAACAGCTGGGACTACGGCCCTCTGGGCGTCGAGTTCAAGAACAACGTCAAGAAGGCATGGCTGAAAAAATTCGTGCAGGAGAGCCCCTACAACGTGGGCCTCGATGCCGCCATCATCATGAACCCCCAGACCTGGGTCACCACCGGCCACGTGGCCGGTTTCTCGGACCCTCTGCTGGACTGCCGCGCCTGCAAGGCCCGCCACCGCGCCGACAAGCTCATCGGCGACGAGCACCCCGAGGTCAACGTGGACGCCATGAGCTTTGACGAGATGGACGCTTTCATCGCCGAGCACGAGGACGTGGTCTGCCCCGTCTGCGGCAAGCACGACTTCACCCCCATCCGTAAGTTCAACCTGATGTTCAAGACCGCCATCGGCGTCACCGAGGACAGCTCTTCCACCTGCTACCTCCGCCCCGAGACCGCGCAGGGCATCTTCGTCAACTTTGCCAACATCCAGCGCACCACCCGCCGCAAGCTGCCCTTCGGCGTCTGCCAGGTGGGCAAGGCCTTCCGCAACGAGATCACCCCGGGCAACTTCACCTTCCGCACCCGCGAGTTCGAGCAGATGGAGTGCGAGTTCTTCTGCAAGCCCGGCACCGACCTGGAGTGGTTCAGCTACTGGAAGGACTACTGCGAGAACTGGCTGCTGAGCCTCGGCATCAAGAAGGAGCACCTGCGCCTGCGCGACCACGAGCCTGCAGAGCTGGCCTTCTACAGCCGCGCCACCACCGACATCGAGTACGCCTTCCCGTTCACCGACTGGGGCGAGCTGTGGGGCATCGCCGACCGCACCAACTACGACCTGACCCGCCATCAGGAGGCCTCCGGCAAGAGCCTCGAGTATTTCGACAGCGAGACCAACGAGCACTACATCCCCTACGTCATCGAGCCTTCTCTGGGCTGCGACCGCGTGGCGCTGGCTTTCCTGTGCGAGGCCTACGACGAGGAGCATCTGACCGACAGCAAGGGCAAGGAGGACGTCCGCACCGTTCTGCATCTGCACCCGGCTCTGGCTCCCTATAAGTGCGCTGTCCTGCCCCTGAGCAAGAAGCTGGGCGACAAGGCCATGGAGATCCGCAATGAGCTGAGCAAGTACTTCATGGTGGACTACGACGACACCGGCTCCATCGGCAAGCGCTACCGCCGTGAGGACGAGATCGGCACCCCCTACTGCATCACCGTGGACTTCGACACCGTGGGCGACGAGGCCAAGGGCATCGCGGCCGACAACTGCGTCACCGTCCGCGACCGCGACACCATGGAGCAGGTGCGTATGCCCATCTCCGAGCTGAAGGCTTATATCGAGAGCAAGATCGAGTTCTGATAAAAACTCGCTTTTGTGAGTGAAAAAACAGCCCCGCCGTTGCAATCTCGGTGGGGCTGTGGTATAATACAGATAAAGAAAGCGCTGTCTGGCAAACGGTCAGCACCTTTCCGATAAGTCAATTACAAAGAATGACCGCACGGGTTGCAAACTGGCAATCATTTTTTGTTGTTGAAGATTTTCCATGCAATATCGAAAACGCCGAAACCCACAGTTGCAAGCAACGTGAGCAGAGCTAAAGTTTCTAAAAGCGTCATAGAACATCCCCCCAGTTCACAGTTGCGAGCAATACTACAGCCCCGCCGTTGCAATTTCGGCGGGGCTGTGGTATAATATAAACGAAGAGAGTGCTGTCTGGCAAACGGTCAGCACCTTTCCGGCAGATCAACAAAAAATGACCGCTCAGATTAGGACACTGGGGCGGTCATTTTTTGTTATGAAAGATCTTATACGCTATATCGAATGCGCCGAAGCCCACCGTTGCAAGCAACGTGAGCAAAGCCAGAATCTCTAAAAGCGTCATAGAACATCCCCCCTTTCGCTGTGGAGCGTCGGGGGCATAACAAAAATGTTCGCCTTCCCGACGTAAGGCCGGAAAGGTGTAGACCGCCTGCCGTTATGTAGACAGCACTCTCATACACTAGTATAACAGATGTTTCCCGATTTTTCAACCGGCAGAAACGTCTGTTTTGTTTTTATCGGGTGGACAATTCCGGCCGGAGCGGTTATACTGTCAGATAGAAAATGCACCGCCGTGTTCTGCACGGCAGAAAGGATATTCTGTGGAAAACTTTACTCTTCTTCTGAAAAAATACGCCGACTTCATCGTCCGTGTGGGCGTCAACCCCCAGCCGGGCCAGACCCTCATCATCAACTGCTGCCTCGAGGCCGCCCCGCTGGCCCGTCTGTGCGTGCGCAGTGCCTACGAGGCCGGCGCCCGTGACGTGCTGGTGAACTGGAGCGACAACGAGGTCTCCCGCAGCCGGATGGAGCTGGGCAGCGAGGAAGCCCTGACCGACTTCAAATCTTATCAGCTGCGCCGCTATCTCGACTACGCCGAGAGCGAGGGCGGCGTCTGCGTCCTCCACATCCTTGCCGACGACCCCGAGGTCTACGCCGGTCTGGACGGCGCGAAGATCAGCCGTGTGAACGCTGCGCAGCGCAAGTTCATGGCTCCGTGGCGGGAGTACACCATGAACGACCGCGTCCAGTGGTCCATCGCCGCCATGCCCAGCGCCCCCTGGGCGAAGAAGATGTTCCCGGAGCTGGACGAGGCTGCGGCCATCGAGAAGCTCTGGCAGCTCATCTTCGACGTCTGCCGGGTGACGGGCGGCGACCCCGTCAGCGAGTGGAAAGCCCACCTCGACCGTCTGACCAGCCTGAAGGACAAGATGAACGCCCTCGACCTCGAGAGCGTCCACTTCGAGAGCAGCAACGGCACCGACCTGACCGTGGGCATCGCCGACAAGGCTACATGGGAGAGCGCCGCCAGCGTCAGTGAAAAGGGCGTGGTCTTCCTGCCCAACATCCCCACCGAAGAGGTCTTCACCGCGCCCCACAAGGACAAGGTGAACGGCATCGTCTACGGCACCAAGCCCTACGTCTTCAACGGCCAGCTCATCAAGGGCTTCCATGTCACCTTCAAGGATGGCCGGGTCGTGGAGCACGGTGCCGAGGAGGGCGCGGAGCTTCTGGGGCGGCTTCTGGACACCGACGAGGGCGCACGGAGCATCGGCGAAGTGGCGCTGGTTCCGGCGTCCAGCCCCATCAACCGCAGCGGCGCGCTGTTCTACAGCACCCTCTTCGACGAGAACGCCGCCTGCCACATCGCCTTTGGCGCCAGCTATCCCGGCACCACCGAGAGCGGCACCCGCCTGACCAAGGACGAGCTGCTGGCCCGGGGCATGAACCAGTCCGCCATCCACGAGGACGTCATGGTGGGCGCCGAGGACAGCCATATCACCGGCAAGTGCCGCGATGGCCGCACCGTGGAGCTGTTCCGCGACGGCGTCTGGGTGCTGTGAGAAGAGGATTTTTCACGAAAAAGCTTGCATAATCCGCAAGAGTATGCTATATTCTAGTAGTACGCTATAGTTTTATTGGAAAGTGGGCCGCAAGGTCCGCTTTTCTTGTTTGTTTGGAGGTTTTTTATGGCGAAGCAGTCTGGCGGCAACACCGCCCAGAGAGTCGAAGCGCTTGTCCGCCCCGTCGTGGAGGGCATGGGCCTGCGCCTGTGGGATGTGGTCTTTGAGAAGGAAGGGCCGGACTGGTATCTCCGTGTGCTCATCGACAAGGACGGCACCATGGACACCGACACCTGTGCCGAAGTGTCCCACGCGCTGGACCCCATCCTCGATGAGGCAGACCCCATCGACCAGAGCTATTATCTCGAGGTGGGCAGCCCCGGCCTTGGCCGCAAGCTGACCCGCCCGGAGCACTACGAGGCACTCAGGGGCGAGAAGATCGGCGTCAAGCTCATCCGCCCCACCGCCGACGGCGTGCGCGAGTTTGCCGGCATCCTGAAAGGCCGCGAGGGCAGCACCGTCACGGTCGAGACGGAGAACGGCCCGGTGAGCTTTGAGGTGAACGCCGCGTCCGGCGTCCATCTCTGTGATGACGAACATCTGTTTGATTAAGAACAGCCCTCTCAGGCGCGTTCCGCGCCAGCTCTCCCAGAGGGAGAGCCAAAGATGAATCGAGAAAAGATCCCATTATAAACTAGGAGGAACCCGAAAAATGGCAGCAGCGAACAACGAATTTTTTGAAGCTCTCTCCATGCTGGAGCACGAGCGCGGCATCACCGCGGAGTACCTGATCGAAAAGATCAAGGCTGCGATCGTCATCGCCGTGAAGAAGAACTACGAGGTCGAGGACGACCACGTCATGGTCGAGATCGACCCCAGCACCGGCAAGTTCAACGTCGCCCTCATCCAGGACGTCGTGGCCGATGAGGACTGGTACGACGAGCACAGCGAGATCGGCATCACCGAGGCTCAGCACATCCGCAAGAGCTATCAGGTGGGCGACCGCGTCGTGACCCCCCTCAAGACCAAGGACTTTGGCCGCATCGCCGCCCAGACCGCAAAGCACGTCATCCGTCAGGGCATCCGTGAGGCCGAGCGCAGCCAGCAGCTGAGCGAGATCCAGTCCCGCGCCCACGACATCGTGCAGGCCACCGTCACCCGCGTTGACCCCGAGAAGGGCATCGTTGCCCTCGACCTGGGCAAGGGCGGCGAGGCCATCCTGCCCCGCAACGAGCAGGTCCCCGGCGAGGTCTACACCGAAGGCCAGATGCTGCAGGTCTACATCGTGGATGTCGTGGCAAGTGAGCGCGGCCCCCGCGTCATGATCAGCCGCACCCACCCCGGCCTTGTCAAGCGCCTGTTCGAGCTGGAAGTGCCTGAGATCTACGACGGCACCGTCGAGGTCAAGGCCATCAGCCGCGAGGCCGGCGCCCGCACCAAGATGGCTGTCTGGTCCAAGGACGCCAACGTCAACCCCGTCTCTGCCTGCATCGGCCCCCACGGCGACCGTGTGGCCGCTGTGGTCGAGAAGCTGGGCGGCGAGAAGATCGACATCGTGAAGTGGAGCGAGGACATCTCCGAGTTCATCTCCGCAGCTCTCAGCCCCGCAAAGGTGGTCAAAGTCGAGCTGCTGCCCGGCGAGACCCGCTCCTGCCGCGTGACCGTGCCGGACCAGCAGCTGAGCCTTGCCATCGGCAACAAGGGCCAGAACGCCCGTCTGTGCGCCCGCCTGACCGGCTACAATATCGACATCCGCCCCGAGAGCGGCTACTACGGCGAGGAAGAGCCGAAGGCTGCCGAGGCTGAGAAGACCGAAGACACCGCCGCAGAATAAGCGCGGAACACCTGCCGAAGGAGGGAAAACCGGATGGCACAAAAGAAGATCCCTGCCCGCCAGTGCATCGGCTGCCTGACCAGCCGCCCCAAGAAGGAACTGGTGCGTGTGGTGCGCGCACCCAGCGGAGAGATCAGCATCGACCCCGTGGGCAAGAAGCCCGGCCGCGGTGCTTACCTCTGCCCGGATGCCGCCTGCCTTGCAAAGGCAAAAAAGAAGAAGGCGCTGGAGCGCTGCTTTGAGCAGCCGGTCCCCGCCGAGGTATACGATGCACTGGCCCAGCAGCTGGCCAGTGTGGAAGCAGAAAAGGAGGCCGACCGCGATGGCAAAGAAGCATAACGCCCCCGCAAAACCGGCCCTTGAGCCGAATGAGGCCCTGTTCCAGGCCGTGAGCCTCTGCCGCAAGGCGGGCGCTCTGACCATGGGCTTTGACGCGGTGGAAGACGCCGTCGTCAAGGGCAAGGCATGGCTCGTGATGACTGCGTCCGACGCCAGCCCCAAGACCGTGCAGCGGCTCAACTACGCTGTGGGCGATATGGTGGACGTCATCCCCATGCCGCTGACACAGGATAAGCTGGCTGACATCAGCCGCAAACCGGTGGCCATTTATGCCGTCACCGACCGCAACCTCGCCAAGCTCTGCTTTGACCGGCTGACGGCGTGCGGAGCGATTCAAACTGAGGAGGATATGAGCGAATGACCGTAAAATATAAAGTGAGCGATTTTGCAAAGGACCTGAGCATCTCTGCCAAGAAGGTCCTCGACGAGCTGAACGCCATGGGCAGCACCGGTAAGAAGAACAGCTCCACTCTGGAGGAGAACGAGCTGAACTATCTGCTGGAGAAGTTCAGCAAGGACAACAGCGTCAAGAGCCTGGACGAGTTCCTGAACAGCGCCAAGGCCCCCAAGGCTGAGCCGAAGCCCGCCGAGAAGAAGGCGGAGCCCAAGGCCGAAAAGAAGCCCGAGGCTCCCAAGGCTGAGCCTGCAAAGGCCGAGGCAAAGCCCGCTGCCAAGCAAAACAACAAGAAGAACGAGCAGCACAAGAAGCGCGAGGAGAAGACCGTCTCTCTGAGCGAGCTGGCCCGTGAGACCGGCGCAAAGGCTACTGCTGCTACTGCTCAGTCCGTCTCTGTCCGCCGCGAGGACAATCAGGTCACCGTCGATACCCGCACCGTCGATATGAACGTGGACCGCTTCGACGCCCGTTACGACGATCTGGCTTCCACCAAGAACACCGAGAACCGCCGCAAGCCCACCCCCCAGGGCAACAAGCAGAAGTTCACCCAGCGCGGCCAGCGCCAGCGCCAGCAGTTCCAGAAGGGCAAGCGCGAGACCGAGTTCGAGCGTCTGCAGCGCATCCAGCTGGAAAAGGCCCGCAATGCGCAGCTGAAGGTCCTCATCCCCGATGAGATCACCGTCGGTGAGCTGGCTGCCCGCCTGAAGCAGCAGGCCGGCAAGGTCATCGCCAAGTTCATGCAGATGGGCGAGATGCATGCCATCAACGACGTCATCGATTTCGATACCGCCGCTCTGGTGGCCGAGGAGTTCCACGCCAAGGTCGAGAAGGAAGTCCACGTCACCATCGAGGAGCGCCTGTTCACCCAGGAAGAGGATTCTCAGGACGATCTCGTCACCCGTCCCCCGGTCGTCTGCGTCATGGGCCACGTTGACCACGGCAAGACCAGTATCCTGGACGCCATCCGCAAGACCAACGTCACCGCAGGCGAGGCCGGCGGCATCACCCAGGCCATCGGTGCCTATCAGGTCAAGGTCAACGACAGCCTCATCACCTTCCTGGATACCCCGGGCCACGAGGCGTTCACCTCCATGCGCGCCCGCGGTGCCAACATGACCGATATTGCAGTTCTGGTCGTCGCCGCCGATGACGGCATCATGCCCCAGACGGTCGAGTCCATCAACCACGCCAAGGCCGCCAACGTCAAGCTCATCGTGGCCATGAACAAGATGGATAAGCCCACCGCCAACCCCGAGCGCGTAATGGAGGGCCTGACCAAGTACGGCATCATCACCGAGGACTGGGGCGGCGACGTCGCCTGCATCCCCGTCTCTGCTCTGACCGGCATGGGCATCAACGACCTGCTGGAGCGCATTGCTCTGGAAGCTGAGGTCATGGAGCTGAAGGCCAACCCCAACCGCCGTGCCAAGGGCGCTGTCGTCGAGGCCCGTCTGGACAAGGGCCAGGGCCCCATCGCCACCATTCTGGTGCAGAACGGCACCCTCCACTCCGGCGACGTCATCATCGCCGGTACCGCCGTGGGCCGTGTGCGTACCATGCGCAGCGACAAGGGCATTCTGCTGAACGACGCCGGCCCTTCCACCCCTGTGGAGATCACCGGTCTGACCGCTGTGCCTGAGGCCGGCGACCTGTTCGAGGCCGTCGAGGACGAGCGTCTGGCCCGTGAGCTGGCCGAGCAGCGCATCGCTGCCGCCAAGGAGAAGCAGTTCTCCTCCTTCCAGAAGGTCACGCTGGATAACCTGTTCAGCCAGATGGCTCAGAACGATATGAAGGAGCTGGCCATCGTCGTCAAGGCTGACGTCCAGGGCTCCGCCGAGGCCGTCAAGCAGAGCCTCGAGAAGATCTCCAACGACGAGGTCCGCGTCCGCGTCATCCACGCCGGTGTCGGCGCCATCAGCAAGTCCGACGTTGACCTGGCCGACGCATCCAACGCCATCATCATCGGCTTCAACGTCCGCCCCGACAACGTGGCGAAGGAAGAGGCCGCTGCCACCAAGGTCGAGATGCGTATGTACCGCGTCATCTACGACGCCATCAACGACGTCACCGACGCTATGAAGGGTATGCTGGCTCCCAAGTTCCGCGAGGTGTCTCTGGGCGAGCTGCAGGTCCGTCAGGTCTACAAGATCTCCAACGTCGGCACCGTCGCAGGCTGCCGTGTCACCAGCGGCAAGATCACCCGCGACAGCAAGGTGCGTGTCGTCCGTGACGGCATCGTCATCACGGAGGACGAGATCGCATCTCTGAAGCGCTTCAAGGACGACGCCAAGGAAGTGGCCGAGGGCTACGAGTGCGGCGTTACTCTGGCAAAGTTTGCCGACGTCAAGGAAGGCGACGTCTACGAGGCCTTCAAGATGGAAGAATACCGCGACTAAGAGTTGAAGCTGCTGTTATCATCGCCCCCCGGGCGGTGATAACGGGCTTTTCAGAGGAGAAACTATGTCTCAGAAAAATATGGGCCGTCTGGCGCAGGACATGAAGCGTGAGCTCATCGCCATCATCGGACGGCTGAAAGACCCGCGGCTGGAGGGCGGTCTGCTGACCGTCACCCGGCTGGATGTGACGCCCGACCTGGACGTGGCGAAGGTCTATGTGAGCGTGATGGGCCGTGAGGACGGCCCCAAGCCCGCCATCGAGGCTCTGAACCGCGCCGCAGGCCATGTGCGCACCGAAGTGAGCAAGAAAATGCACATCCGCAAGGCACCCCGCTTCATCTTTGTGGAGGACGACGGTGCCGCCTATGCAGCCCACATCAATGAGCTGCTCCGCACGCTGAATGTGAACGGCGACGCTGAGGACTCTCAGCCCGCCGAGACCGAGGAATAAATCCAGCGCTGCGGAAAGGATGGATCCATCAAATGACAGAACAGCTCAATGTGCAGCAGATGGCCGAGCGCCTCTGTGCTGCGGACAACATTCTGGTCCTGTGTCATAAAAACCCGGACGGCGACACCATCGGCTGCGGCAGCGCTCTCTGCCACGCGCTCAAGGCGCTGGGCAAGACGGCAGCTGTCCTCTGCTCCGATGCAGTGCCTTCCCGCTACAGCTTTACTGCACCGGTGCCGTTCCGGGGCGAGTTTGAGCCCAAGACCGTTGTGGCTGTGGATGTTGCCAGCGTGCAGCTCTTTGGCGAAAACAACGGTGTGCCGCAGTATACCCGCCACGTCGATCTCTGCATCGACCACCACACGGGCAACAGCGGCTATGCGGATTTCACCCTGCTGGACGGCAATGCGGCCGCAGCGGCAGAGCTTCTGTATGAGGTCATCAGAGAGATGGGCGTGGAGATCACCCCCCTCATCGCCAACTGCCTCTACACCGGCCTTGCTACGGACACCGGCTGCTTCCGGTTCTCTTCCACCACTGCCAACACCCACTTCGTGGCGGCAAAGCTCATTCTGGCCGGTGCGCAGGTGGAGGAGCTGAACACCCTGCTCTTCGACACCAAACCCCGGGAGCGGATGGAGGCGGAGCGTATCGCCCGCAACCATCTGGAATATCATCTTGAGGGCCGCTGCGCCCTGATGTATCTGACCCGGGACGAGATCGAGCAGAGCGGCGTGGACCCGGCTGACCTGGAAGAGCTGACCAGCCTGCCCATCAGCATCGAGGGGGTCAAAGTGGGCCTGCTGCTCCGTCAGCAGCCCGGCGGCAGCTACCGCATCAGCGTGCGCGCCGCCAAGGGCGTGGACGCCTGCGCCATCGCACGGCGTCTGGGCGGCGGCGGCCACACCCGCGCAGCGGGCTGCGAGCTGCTGGGCAACCTCGACAACGCCAAGAGCGCCATTCTGGCCGAAGTGGAGGCGGAACTCGACCGCCCCGAGACGCAGGAGGAAAGCTGATGCAGGGCATCCTTATCGTAGATAAGCCGATGGAGTGGACCAGCTTTGACGTCATCGCCAAGCTGCGCGGCATCCTCGGCACCCGCAAGCTGGGTCACAGCGGTACGCTGGACCCCATGGCCACCGGCGTTCTGCCGGTGTTCTGCGGCGGGGCCAGCAAGGCTGTGGACCTTCAGCTCGACCACACCAAGACCTACTGCGCCCGGCTGCGGCTGGGGATGCAGACCGACACCGGCGACATCACCGGCACCGTGCTGGAAACAGCCCCGGTGACGGCAGGGGAGGCCGAGCTGCTGGCCGTTCTGCCCCGGTTCCTCGGCCCCCAGATGCAGACGCCGCCCATGTACTCGGCGGTCAAGATCAACGGCCAGCCCCTTTATAAGCTGGCCCGCGAGGGCGTCACGGTGGAGCGGAAGGCCCGCCCCATCGAGATCCTGGACATCCGGTACGGCGGCAGCCCGGCAGAGAACGAATACGTCCTTACCGTCCGCTGCTCCAAGGGGACGTATATCCGCACCCTGTTGGAGGACATTGCCGCCGCTATGGGCCAGAAAGGCACCATGAGCGCTTTGCGCCGCACGACGGCGGGTGTCTACACCGAGGCCGACGCCCACACGCTGGAAGAGATACAGGCGGCAAAGGACGCAGGCCCCGAGGCACTGCAGGCTTTGATGCTGCCGGTGGAGAGCGTGTTCGAGAGCCTGCCTCTGCTGGTGGCAGAGCCAAGGGTGGAGCAGCACCTGTACAACGGCTGCCCCACCAGCCGCTACCCGGCGGCAGACGGCCGCTACCGTGTCCGCAATGCCGAGGGCCGGTTCCTGGGCCTTGCGAACATCACCGGCGGCGTGCTCAAGGTCGAAAAACTCTTTGTAGAGAGGAATTAAAGAACATTCATGCAGATCTATTCACAGCTTGCGCCGCTTGCGCTGGGCGGTGCCCACGGCTCTGCTGTGGCAATGGGCTTTTTTGACGGCATCCACATCGGCCACCGCGCGGTCATCAATGGCGCAGTGGAGTGGGCCAGGGCCCACGGCGCGGCACCGGCGGTGTTCACCTTCCGCCTGCCCACCGAAAACAAGATGAAGGGCAAGCGCCTGCTCTCCACCGAGGACAAGCACGCCCTCATCGCCAGCCTCGGCGTGGAGTACTATCTCTGCCCCGATTTCGAGGAGATCAAGGCCATGACGCCGGAGCAGTTCGTGCTGGGCATCATCCGGGACTGCAACGCCCGGGCGCTGTTCTGCGGCGAGAACTTCACCTTCGGTGCCAGGGCGGCAGGCACACCGGAGCTGCTGCGTCAGCTCTGCGCGCCGCTGGGCGTGGAGGTCGTCGTCCTGCCGATGGCACAGTTTGAGGAGAAGCCTGTTTCTTCCACCCGCATCCGCACCGCGCTGGAAGGCGGTGACATCCCGGCGGCCAATGCCATGCTGGGGATGCCCTACGCTATCCGCTTCACAGTGCATCACGGGGCTGGCCTTGGCCGGACGCTGGGCGTGCCGACCATCAACCAGCTCTACCCGCAGGGCTTCCAGCTGCCCCGGTACGGCATCTATATCACCCGCACCAGAATAGGAGACAGGTGGTACCCCTCGGCCACCGGCCTTGGCACCCGGCCCACCGTCAACAGCGACGAGAGCAAGGTGACCTGCGAGACCTTCATCCCGGGCTTTACCGGCGACCTTTACGGCACCGACCCGGTGGTGGAGTTCCACGCCTATCTCAGCCCCAGCAAAAAGTTCGACACGCTGGATGAGCTGCGCGCGTGCATCGACCACGCAGCCCAGCGCGCGCAGGAATACTTCGCGGAGCGAACTTTATGAAAAAAACAAAACAGACCAGCAGGCCGTGTATGACATTCCGGAAAGCATGGGGGAAAGCCTGACGCTGCGATGTATCAGAACAAAGCTGAGATCAAAAAGGCTGTGGGCGGCATCAGCCGCTGAATAAAACAAGAACGCACCTCACCGATGAAAGCGATCGGTGAGGTGCGTTCTTGTTTCGTCAGAAGGAGAAACCGGAAAAATAGAGGTGCTCCACCGTTTCCTTTTCGGCGGCGGAGAGGGACGTGTCTGCGGCCATGGCGGCACAGATACTTTCCTGGGTATCCGGGTAGGAGTTGAGGGTGATGCAGGCGGTTTTGCTGTCGGCATCGAAGTGGAGGGCAGCGCGGTCTCGCGGTGTCCAGGCGTCCCAGCCCGGGGAACCGCTGGTCATGAAACCGGCAAGCGCCTGCTTCAGCTGGGCCGAAAGGGCCTGCGCACCTGCTGAAGACAGATCAGCACAGGCAGAATAGCTGCTTTCGGACGAGAAGAGTGCCAGCGGCAGGCCGTGGAAGGAGCCGAGGCACGGGATCGCCGTCTGACTGTCGGTCCCGCCGTAGTCGATGAGGCCAAGCCAGACCGGAGCACTGCCGCCCAGCGCTTCGGCGACGGCTTCGGTGCTGCTCCAGCGGCAGAGGGCTGAGCCGTATTTTACGGCATAGGCCCGGGCCGCGCTGGAAGCGGGCCGCAGGTCGTCCCGGACAAAGCCGCTGAATTCGGTGGCGCTGCTGAGCAGCAGGAGGGGGACAGTACTCCGGGCGTCCCGGGAGAGCACCACATCGTCTGCGTAAAGGATGGCTGGTTTGCCGAGGGCCGCAATGCGGGCCGGCTCGAGGCCGCAGAGCCATTCCCGGACGTCCGCCCCCGGTGTCAGCAGCCATTCGGCGGCGGAAGCCGTGTCAGCGAACCGCCCGTCTTCCACGGCCAGCGGCGCGAAATTTTCGGCCAGCTTCTGGGCGGCGGCGTCCGGGTCGGCGAGGGACAGCCCGCCGGAGATGGCGACGGCCTTCTGGAAGCGCCCACGGAAGAGCGGGCTGCCCGCAAGGGCCGCTGCCATCCGCCCGCCGTCAGAGAAGCCGCAAAGGGTGATGTTGTCGGCGTCGCCGCCAAAGCGGCGGATGTTGTCCCGCACCCAGTCCAGCGCCCGGGCGATGTCCAGCAGGGCAAAGTTTCCGGTGGCGTCCGGGTCAGCAGTGAGGGCGGGCAGGCAGTTCCACCCGAACAGCCCCAGCCGGTAGTTGAGCGCGACAAAGACGCAGCCCGCGTCCCGCACAAGTTCGCTGCCGGGCAGCTCGAGAGATGAGCCTGTGGCGGCGCTGCCGTGCAGATAGACGAGAACGGGCCGCTTTTTGGCCTCGGCGGAAGAATAAATATCCAGTGTCAGGCAGTCCTCGGTGCCGAGAGGAAAGGTGGTGTACTGGTACGCCGCCGGGGCGGGGCTGGTGCAGTCCCGCACAGTGAGCCAGCAGGCGGGCTCCTGCGGCGCTGTCCAGCGGCTTTCGCCCGTGGGGGCAGCGCCATAGGGGATGCCGTACCAGCAGAGCAGGCCGTTTTCGCCCTCTCTGCCCTTCACCGGGCCGTACTGGGTCTGGCAGAGAGGAGAGACAGGGGAGAACAGGCCGTTTTCGGTTTCAGAAGAAGCCGCATCAGCCGGGAGGAGCGGGCTTGAAAGGACCGCTGCGGCGGCTGCGCTTCCTTTGAGGAAGCTGCGGCGGGAAAAACAATGTGTCATTCAATTTACCTCTTTATTACAATAGACAGATTATAACATGATCTGACAGGAAAACAACATCCTTATTTTTGCGGATCTGTAAAAATTTTTCTTGCTTTTTACGTTGGTTTCTGTTATACTAGCCCTGTTACCGCGATACGGGGCTGGGAGTATGCCCACTCGGGAGTACCGTTTTCCCGCTGCTGTGTCGCTGGCAAATAAAAATTTTATAAAGAGGTACTGTTACTATGAACAAGCAGGAAGTTATGGCCAAAGTCGCTCTGACCGAGAAGGACACTGGCTCTCCCGAAGTCCAGGTCGCTCTGCTGACCGCTCACATCAACGAGCTGAACGAGCACCTGAAGAAGAACCCTAACGATCACCACAGCCGCCGTGGTCTGATGAAGATGGTTGGCCGCCGCCGCAATCTGCTGGCCTACCTCCAGAAGAAGGACATCGAGCGTTACCGTGCTCTGATCGCAACTCTGGGTCTGCGTAAGTAATAGAAAACAGAGGGCAGGTACCGCAAAGGGTGCCTGCCCTTTGCTCTTTTATGTTGGATTTTCCCTTGTATCCCAGGCACTGGAACAAATAGGCCGCTGCCGCGTGTTGCAGCAGTAAATCGAACGCCTGTGTGAAGCGGCACGGACGCTGGATTTATTGCTATGATGCGCGGCGGGCAGCCTTTTGGAATATCAAACGGACATAAGGAGGCAAACCAAATGGCAATCGAATTTGGTTCCCGCAAAGAAAACTTTGACAACTTCAAAGTTTACGAGACTACGCTGGCAGGCCGCCCCTTCAAGGTGGAGATGGGCAAGATGTGCGGCTTGTCCAACGCAAGCGCCCTCATCCGCTACGGCGAGACCTGCGTGATGTGCAACGTGGTCATGAGCCCCAAGCCCCGCGAGGGCGTCGATTTCTTCCCCCTGAACGTGGAGTACGAGGAAAAGCTCTACGCCGCAGGCCGCATCCCCGGCAGCTTCATGCGCCGTGAGGGCCGCCCCGGCGAGCGCGCCATCCTGACCAGCCGCGTCGTGGACCGTCCCATGCGCCCCCTGTTCCCGAAGGAGATGCGCAACGACGTCTGCATCACCATGACCGTCATGAGCCTGGACCCCGACTGCAGCCCTGAGATCGCCGGCATGATCGGCGCTTCTCTGGTCACCGCTGTGTCGGAGATCCCCTGGAACGGCCCCATCGGCGGCGTGCAGGTGGGTCTGGTGGACGGCGAGATCGTCCTGAACCCCACCCAGGAGCAGCGCAAGAAGAGCGACCTGGCCCTGACCGTCGCCGCCACCATGGACAAGATCGTCATGATCGAGGCCGGTGCCAATGAGGTCGATGAGGACACCATGCTGAACGCCATCAAGGCTGCTCACGTGGAGATCAAGAAGATCATCACCTTTATCAACGGCATCGTGGCCGAGCGCGGCAAGCCGAAGATCGATTTCCAGGTCGTGGGCCTCGATATGGATGTGTTCCACGCCATCAAGGAGAAGTATCTCGACGACTTCAAGGCCGCCATGGATACCGACGACAAGAATGTGCGTGATGCCGCTCTGCTGCCCATCATGGACAAGATCGCTGAGGAGTACCCCGACCTGACTGAGGCCGACCTCGACCTCGTCAGCTACAAGATGCAGAAGTACGTCGTCCGCCGCTGGCTGCTGGACGAGGGCAAGCGCGTGGATGGCCGCGGCATCAACGAGATCCGCCCGCTGGCCGCAGAAGTCGGCATCCTGCCCCGTGTGCATGGCTCCGGTATGTTCACCCGCGGCCAGACTCAGGTGCTCACCACCTGCACCCTCGGCGGCACCAAGGACAACCAGCTCATGGATGACCTGACCGACGAGCAGACCAAGCGCTACATCCACCACTACAATTTCCCGCCGTACTCCGTCGGCGAGGCCCGCGCACCCCGCAGCCCCGGCCGCCGCGAGATCGGCCACGGCGCACTGGCGGAGCGCGCTCTCGTGCCTGTGCTGCCCTCTCTGGAAGAGTTCCCCTACACCATCCGCTGCGTGTCTGAGGTCCTCTCTTCCAACGGCTCCACCTCTCAAGCTTCCATCTGCGGCTCCACGCTGGCTCTGATGGACGCAGGCGTCCCCATCAAGGCTCCTGTCGCCGGTATCTCCTGCGGCCTCATCACCGAGGGCGACCGCTGGATGACCATGCTGGATATTCAGGGCGTCGAGGACTTCCACGGCGATATGGACTTCAAGGTGGGCGGCACCCGCAAGGGCATCACCGCCATCCAGATGGATATTAAGATCGACGGCCTGACCTACGACATCATCGCCGAGGCCTTCGAGAAGTGCCGCAAGGGCCGTCTGTACATCCTCGATGAGATCATCAAGCCCGTCATCGCAGAGCCCCGCCGCGAGCTGAGCCGCTGGGCCCCCAAGATGTTCAGCATGATGATCCCCACCGATAAGATCAAGGACGTCATCGGCAAGGGCGGCAAGGTCATTCAGGACATCTGCGCCACCTGCAACTGCAAGATCGACGTGCAGGAGGACGGCCACGTCTTCGTCTCCGCTGTGGACCAGGAGGACGCAAAGCGCGCCATCTTCACCATCAGGACCATCGTGGAAGACCCCGAGATCGGTGCCATCTACAAGGGCAAGGTCACCCGTCTGATGAACTTTGGTGCCTTCGTCGAGATCGCTCCGGGCAAGGAGGGCCTCGTCCACATCTCCAAGCTGGACACCAAGCGTGTCGAGCGGGTGGAGGATGTTGTCGCTGTGGGTGATGCCATCGTCGTCAAGGTGACGGACATCGACCAGCAGGGCCGCATCAACCTGAGCCGCCGCGACGCCATCCTGGCTCTCGAAGCCAAGAAGGCACAGCAGGAGCAGGGCTGATAGATAAGCTTCTGAATATGCCCCCGCGCACACAGCGCGGGGGCATATTTTGTCTCATGGGCGAAGGATCTTCAATTCCCTACTGAAAAAGTTTGTTTTAGGGGGTTGACAAATCCCGTCGAGGCGAGTACAATAAACGCAATATCACTAAAATGGCTGTGAAGAGAAGAGTAAGCTTTCGCATGAGCCTTACCAGAGAGCCCGGCAGGTGGAAAAGGGCAGGAAACAGGGAGCCGAAAATGGTCTCGGAGCTGCGCGGACGAAGAGCAAGAGCACTAGTCCGCGACGGGTGCGCCCGTTAAAGCGTCCGGCTGTAAGCAGAAAAAATTCTGCCGCAGTTTTGAGGCAGTGTCCGCGAGGATGCTGTGAACCAAGGTGGTACCACGGAAGTTTCAGGCCTCCGTCCTTGTGCAGCGCAGAGCTGGCAGGGACGGAGGCTTTTTTTGATGCTTCCGTTCAAGGCGGGCGCGGACTGTGCCGCGCCGCCGCTGTACATTCTATTGATCCAATAATAGAGAGGGAAAAAACTATGATTACTCGTCGTGATTTTCTGAAAGTTACCGGTGTCGCAGCCGCTGCTGCTGCCCTGACCGCCTGCGGCGGCTCTTCTTCCACCGCAAGCTCTGCTGCTTCCAGCACTGCCGCTTCTTCTGAGGCTGCTTCCGCTGCAGCAAAGCTGGACAAGGTGAAGGTCGCTGTCCCCAACGACACCACCAACGAGGCCCGCGCTCTGACCCTGCTGGAGAAGAACGGCTTCTTCAAGCTGAAGGCTGACGCCGGCCTGACCGCCACCAAGAACGACATCGAGGAGAACCCCCTGAACGTCACCGTCGATGAGGTCGAGGCTGCTCAGGTCCCCAACGTCCTGCAGGATGAGGACTACGCTGTCATCAACTCCAACTACGCCATCTCCGCTGGTCTGGACCCCATGACCGACGCTCTGGCAATGGAGGACGGCTCTTCTGCTTACGTCAATGTTCTGGTCTGCAAGGAGGGCAACGAGAACGAGCCCAAGATCAAGGCCCTCGTCGCCGCTCTGCAGAGCCAGCAGGTCAAGGACTTCATGGATGAGAACTACAAGGGCGCTGTCGTCTCCGTCGTCGAGACCCCGACCGATGGCTATGACGCTTCCATCAACTACGATGCACTGAACGGCGAGACCGTCAGCTGCGCTGCTACTCCCGCTCCCCACTGCGAGGTCCTGGAGGTCTGCAAGGACATTCTGGCCGCTAAGGGCATCACGCTGGACATTCAGGAGTACGACGACTATGTGATCCCCAACACCATCGTCGAGGACGGCCAGTGCGACACCAACTACTTCCAGCATCAGCCGTATCTGGACAACTTCAACGAGGAGAAGGGTACCCATCTGGTGACCGTCGCCGGCATCCACGTCGAGCCCATGGGCATCTACGGCGGCAAGCAGGACAGCCTGGCACCCATCGTGGGCTGAGCTTTACCAACGAAGGAGTAAATCGTGATCGAGATCAAACACCTTTCCAAGACCTTCCAGATGAAGGACGGCGCGGTGAATGCGCTGAAGAACATCGACCTGACCATCCCCGATGGCTCCATCTACGGCATCATCGGTATGTCGGGCGCGGGCAAATCCACGCTGGTGCGCTGCATCAATCTGCTGGAGCGCCCCACCGAGGGCAGTGTCGTCATCGACGGCACCGCGATGGAGACCCTGTCTCCCGCAGCCCTGCGTGAGCGCCGCCGCGACATCACCATGATCTTCCAGCAGTTCAATCTGCTGATGCAGCGCAGCTGCCTGAAGAACATCTGCTTCCCGATGGAGCTTGCGGGCGTGAAGAAGGCCGATGCCGAAAAGCGCGCCAGGGAGCTGCTGGAAATGGTGGGCCTGCCCGATAAGGCAAATGCCTACCCGGCCCAGCTCTCCGGCGGCCAGAAACAGCGCATCGCCATTGCCCGTGCGCTGGCCACCAACCCCAAAGTCCTGCTCTGCGATGAGGCCACCAGTGCGCTGGACCCCAACACGACCCACGCCATCCTGACCCTCATCAAGGACATCAACAAGAAGCTGGGCATCACCGTGGTGGTCATCACCCACCAGATGAGCGTCGTGGAAGAGATCTGCGACTCCGTCGCCATTCTGGACGGCGGCGTGGTCGTGGAGCAGGGTGAGGTGCGCGAGATCTTTGCAAATCCCAAGACGGCTGCGGCCAGGCGTCTTGTCGCCCCCAACGGCGGCAGCGCGGCCCGCGACCTCTCGAGCTTTGCGCCCGACGATCACGTGGTCCGTGTTACGTTCAATGGTTCGTCCGCCGCAAAGCCGCTGGTGGCGAGCCTTGCTGCGGAGAAGGGCATCCTCGTGTCTGTGCTCAGCGCCGACACCCGCGATCTGAGCGGCCAGTGCTACGGCTCCATGCTGCTCAAACTTCCCCGCGATACCGAACAGGCAAAGCAGGCTGCGGCCTATATGCGCAGCCAGAATGGTGTGACCGTTGAGGAGGTGACCGGAGAATGAGCTTTGCAGATTATGGCTTCGCCATTTGGGAGACGTTCTACGTGACCGTCCTCTCCACGGCATTTTCTCTGGTCCTGGGTCTGCCGCTGGGCGTTCTGCTGGTGGCTGGCGATAAGGACGGCGTCCTGCCCCTGCCGGGCTGGCTGATGCACATTCTGAACATCGTCATCAACATCCTGCGCAGCGTACCGTTCCTTATTCTGATGATCTGCGTCTTCCCGCTGACCCGTGCCATTGTGGGCACCACCGTCGGCACCAAGGCCACCATCGTTCCGCTGGTGGTCGCAGCCTTCCCCTTCGTGGCCCGTCTGGTGGAGACCAGTCTGCGTGAGCTGGACGAGGGCGTCGTGGAAGCTGCCCAGAGCATGGGCGCGACTCCCTTCCAGATCATCACCAAGGTCATGATCCCCGAGTGTCTGCCCGGCCTCATTTCCAGCATGACCACTGCCCTGACGACCATCCTCGGCTACTCGGCCATGTCCGGCGTCATCGGCGGCGGCGGTCTGGGCAAGATCGCTCTGTCCTACGGCTACTACCGCTACCAGACCAACATCATGATCGTCTGCGTCGTGCTGCTGGTGCTCATGGTGCAGGTGTTCCAGACCGTCGGTACCTTCTGGGCGACCAGGAGCGATAAGCGGCTGAGGAAGTGAGAAAAGCCTCTCCCTTTGGGAGAGGTGTCACCGAAGGTGACGGAGAGGGCAAGCCCGGTGAGATGGAGCCGCCGCACAGCGATAGGCAGTATCTTTGCCAGAGAAATATTATCGCTGTGTCCGTGCTTCTCTGTCAGCGTCCTAGCCCTCTCAGGCGCATACGCGCCAGCTCTCCCAAAGGGAGAGCCTTTAGGTGCCTCCGGGCAGGGAATAAAATTTAACGAATCGATTCCCCGCAGGAGGCTGATGCTCCTGCGGGGAATTGTGCTATACAGACAAACCCAGTAAAGGAGTATGTTGCAATGAACCGTGATACCATCTGCGTGCAGGGCGGCTACACCCCCGGCAACGGCGAACCCCGCCAGATCCCCATCATCCAGTCCACTACGTTCAAGTACGCTACCAGCGAGGACATGGGCAAGCTGTTCGACCTCGAGGCCGACGGCTACTTCTACTCCCGCCTGCAGAACCCCACCTGCGATATGGTGGCGAAAAAGATCTGCGAGCTGGAAGGCGGCACCGCCGCCATGCTGACGTCCAGCGGTCAGGCCGCCAACTTCTTTGCGCTGTTCAATCTCTGCGAGGCAGGCGACCACATCGTGGCGTCCAGCACCATCTACGGCGGCACCTTCAACCTCATCTCCGTCACCATGAAGAAGATGGGCATTACTGCCACCTTCGTGGACCCGCTGTGCAGCGAGGAAGAGCTGGATGCTGCGTTCCAGCCCAACACCAAGGTCGTGTTTGGTGAGACCATTGCCAACCCTGCCCTCACCGTGCTGGACATCGAAAAGTTCGCCAAGGCCGCACACGCCCACGGCGTACCGCTCATCGTGGACAACACGTTCCCCACGCCGGTCAACTGCCGCCCCTTCGAGTGGGGCGCTGACATCGTGACCCATTCCACCACCAAGTACATGGACGGCCATGGCGCTGTGCTGGGCGGTGCCATCGTGGACGGCGGCAAGTTCGACTGGATGGCCCACGCCGAGAAGTTCCCCGGCCTGTGTACTCCCGATGAGAGCTATCATGGCATCACCTACGCGGAGCGCTTCGGCAAAGAGGGCGCTTTCATCACCAAGGCCACCGCACAGCTCATGCGCGACTTCGGCTCGATGCAGTCCCCCATGAACGCCTATATGCTGAACCTCGGCCTTGAGAGCCTCCACGTCCGGATGCAGCGCCACTGCGCCAACGGCATGGCCGTCGCAAAGTTCCTTGAGGCTCACCCCAAGGTGGCTTACGTCAACTACTGCGGCCTCGAGTCCAGCCCTTACCATGCGCTGGCCGAGAAGTATCTGCCGAACGGCAGCTGCGGCGTCGTTTCCTTCGGCCTGGCCGGCGGCCGCGAAGCCGCCAGCACCTTTATGAAGGAGCTGAAGCTTGCCGCCATTGAGACCCACGTTGCCGATGCCCGCACCTGCTGCCTGAACCCGGCTTCCAGCACCCATCGCCAGATGAACGACGAGCAGCTGGCCGCTGCTGGTGTGCCTGCTGAGCTGGTGCGGATGAGCTGCGGCCTCGAGAGCAGCGAAGACCTCATCGCCGATATTGCACAGGCGCTGGATAAGATCTAAGAAACACGGTCAGCGCCATCTGCCGGTTTCGGCCCCTTCCCGTGAAAAAAGCGTCTCCGGATGCAGATAAAAACTTCCCGCTAAAACCGTCAAAAGGAGCAACGATGCTATGCCGCTGATCATCCCCAAGACTCTTCCCGCCTACGATGCCCTCTACGAGGAAAACGTCTTCGTCATGCACCGGGAACGGGCGCTCTCCCAGCATATCCGCCCACTGGAGATCCTCATCCTGAACCTCATGCCGACCAAGATCGCCACTGAGACCCAGATCGCCCGCCTGCTGGCCAATACGCCCATTCAGGTCCACATGACCCTGCTGCAGACGGCCAGCCATGCGGCGACCCACGTCTCTGCGGCCCACCTCGAGGCGTTTTATAAGACCTTCGACGAGGTGAAGAACAACCGCTACGACGGCATGATCATCACCGGTGCGCCTGTGGAGAAAATAGACTTTGAACAGGTGGACTACTGGCAGGAGCTGTGCGAGATCATGGACTTCAGCGAGACGAACGTCTACTCCACCCTTCATGTCTGCTGGGGCGCACAGGCGGGGCTTTATTACCACTATGGCATCCGCAAGCAGCTTCTCGACCAGAAGATGTTCGGCGTCTTTGAGCATAAAGTCACCCGTCCCTCGAACCCGCTGGTGCGCGGCTTCGATGAGGTGTTCTACGCCCCTCACAGCCGCCACACCGGCATCAGCCGGGAGGACGTGCTGAACTGCAAGGCTCTGCGCATCCTCGCCGAGAGCGACGAGGCCGGCCCCTTCCTGATGAGTACCGAGAATGGCCGGCAGATCTTCGTCACCGGCCACCCGGAGTACGACAAGTACACGCTGGACGCCGAGTACAAGCGGGATGTCGGCAAGGGCCTGCCCATCGCGGTGCCAAAGAACTATTACCCCAACGACGACCCCGAGCAGCCGCCTCTCTTCCGCTGGCGTGCTCACGCACACCTGCTGTATGAGAACTGGCTGAACTACTACGTCTACCAGAATACGCCCTACGACCTGGGCGCTATCAGCAAGGTGGAGCACGGGGAAGAATAAGATCAGCCCTCTCCGTCTGGTGAGGAGGGGGCATTTTTGTAAGGAGAATACTTATGGGAATCGAAGTAAAATGGAAGAGCCGGGGCATCCGGGTGGGCAAACTGCCCTGCGGGCCGCTGGACAAGATAAGCGATGTGCCGGGCGTGACGGTGGGCCACTGCACACTGGCGGACGGCGAGGTCCAGACCGGCGTGACCGCGCTGCTGCCCCATCAGGGCGATATTTTCCACGATAAAGTGATGGCGGCCAGCCATGTCATCAACGGCTTCGGCAAGACCACCGGCCTTGTCCAGATCGACGAGCTGGGGACGCTGGAAACGCCCATCCTCTTCACCAATACCCTCAGCGTAGGTACTGTGGAGACAGCGCTGGTGAAGTATATGCTGGATAAGAACCCCGACATCTGCGAGACTACCGGCAGCGTCAACCCGGTGGTCTGCGAGTGCAACGACAGCGGCCTCAACGACATCCGGGGCCTCCACGTCACAGAAGAAAACGTGAGGGCCGCGCTGGCCGACTGCCGCGCTGATTTCGCCGAGGGCGCTGTGGGCGCGGGCCGGGGAATGCGCTGCCACGGCCTGAAGGGCGGCATCGGCTCGGCCTCCCGTGTGGTGGAGCTGGACGGAAAACAGTACACCATCGGTGCGCTGGTGCTCTCCAACCACGCCGTCTTCGATGACCTCGTAGTGGCAGGCACCCCCATCCAGAGCCTGCTGGACGCCCACATCCCGCCCCACGAGGACAAGGGCTCCATCATCACGGTGCTGGCGACGGACATCCCCCTCAGTGAGCGCCAGCTGCGGCGGCTCTGCCACCGGGCGCTGGTGGGCCTGTCCCGCACCGGCTCTTTCTGCGGAAACGGCTCCGGTGAGATCGTCATTGCCTTCACCACCGCCAACCGGGTGCCGCACTACTCCGAAAAGGCCATCCTGCCGATGGGTATGGTCCACGATGACGCCATCAATCCGCTGTTCCGGGCGGTGGCCGAGTGCGTGGAGGAAAGTGTGCTGAGCAGTCTGCTCCATGCCGAGACGGTCACGGGCTATCATGGCCGGACGGTCAGATGTCTGAGTGATCTGCTCGACGAGAAATAAAAAAATGGGAAGCGCTTTTGTGCTTCCCATTTTTTATAGTATTATCTGCGGGGCTTCCGCGTCGGCTTTTTCTTCCGCACGCTGTAGCCGAAGGTCCCCAGCTTTTTGCCCAGAGCCAGATATTCGCCGTGGCTGTAGACGATGAGTTTGGCCTTGTCGAGGCAGAGCTTACCGTTCTCGTCCAGCAGGCTCTCGTCCACATCGCAGGCGACTACTTCGGCGAGAAAGAGGTCGTGGCTGCCCAGCGGGATGACCTGCGTGACCCTGCACTCAAGGTTGACGGGGCTTTCTTCGAGGATGGGGCAGTCTGTCAGCACCGAGCCGGGGGCAGAATGGAGTTTGCAGACTGCGAATTTGTCAAAATCCCGGCCGCTCCTGACGCCGCACCAGTCCACCGACTTCACCAGTGCCTCGGTGGGCAGGTTGATGGCAAACTGGCCGCTCTCTTTGATGAGGTGGTGGCTGTACCGCTCGGGGCGGACGCTGATGGATACCATGCTGGGCTGGGTGCAGATGGTGCCGGTCCAGCCGATGGTGATGAGGTTGGGCTTATCCAGCCCGCCGCAGGAGACCAGCACCGGCGGCTCCGGGTTCAGGAGGGTGCTGCCTTTCCAGCTCTGTTTGCTCATCCGTGATACTTCCTTTCGTAGGGAGCCCATGTGCGCTCGCTGATGATGTAGCGGGGGCGGGCCTTGGTCTCCATATAGATCTTGCCGACGTATTCGCCGATGACGCCCAGACACACCAGCTGGACGCCGCCCATGAAGCAGACGATGCAGATGGTGGAGGCCCAGCCCGCCACGGCGCTGCCCAGCACAGCCTGCACGATGGCCCAGATGACGCCGATGAAGCTGATGAGGCTGACCGCGATGCCCGCGCCGGTGATGAGGCGGATGGGCTTGTTCGACAGGCTGGTGATGCCGTCGAAGGCGAGGGCCAGCATCTTGCTGAGGGGATAGTGGCTCTCGCCGGCCAGACGCTCGTGGCGCTCGTAGTAGACGGTGTCGCTGGGGTAGCCCACCAGCGGCACCATGCCCCGCAGGAAGATGTTCACCTCGCGGTAGTCGGCGAAGCTCTCCAGCACCCGGGTGCTGATGAGCCGGTAGTCGGCGTGGTTGAAGACGATGTCCGCGCCCAGCGCGTTCATCACATGGTAGAAGCCCTCGGCGGTGAACCGCTTGAAGAAGGTGTCGGTGTCCCGGCGGCTGCGCACGCCGTAGACTACCTCGGCGCCGTCCAGATACTTTTTGACCATCTCGTCCATGGCGTTGATGTCGTCCTGACCGTCGCAGTCGATGGAGATGGTGATGTCGCAGCTGCCGCTGTGGAGCGCCTCCATCAGTCCGGCCAGCACGGCGTTCTGGTGGCCGCGGTTCCGGCTCTGGGAGATGCCGATGAAGTGCTCATCCTCAGAGGCGAACTTCTGGATGAGGGACCAGGTGGCGTCGCGGGAGCCGTCGTTGACAAAGAGCACCCGGCTCTTCTCGCTGACAAGGCCCGCTGCGGCGAGGTCGTTTATCTTTTTCAGGAATAGGGGGGCCGTGATGGGCAGCACCTGTTCTTCGTTGTAGCAGGGAATGACGATCCATAAAATCGGTTTGGACATGATGAAGTTCTCCTTCTATATAAGGCTCTCCCAAAGGGAGAGGCTGTTACAGCACCATGTGCCGCAGCGCGTCCGGTTCCAGCAGCTTGAAGCTGCTCTTATAGGTCTCGAGCAGGCCGTCCCGCTGCATCAGGCTCAGCTCCCGGGAGAGGGCGCTGCGGTCGCAGTTGAGGTAGTCGGCCAGCTGGATGCGGGAGTAGGGGATGGTGAAGGTGAGGCTGTGATGCACCTCGGCCTCGCTGAGCAGGTAGGCGCACACCTTGGCCCGCAGGCTCTTGAGCAGCAGCAGGTCTACCCGGCGGGAGAGCAGGAAGTATTTGTCGCTGATGGTGCGCACAAGGTTCTGCAGCACCCGCTGGCGGGCCGGGTCGGCCCCGGGCAGCAGAAGCTTCTCGTAAGGCACCAGCAGCACCTCGCAGGGGGCCGAGGCCACCACCGTCACCGGGCTGGAAAGGCTCGATCCGCCCAGCACGTCGCCGAACACACCGCCCGGCCCCATCTGGCTGATGGGCAGACGCGCCCCGCTGGCGGCGGAATGATAGGCCTCGATGGCACCGGAGAGCACCACGCCCACCCGGCGGTTCGACTGTCCGGCCAGCACGAGGGTCTCGCCCCGGCTGTAGGTGCGCAATACGGCCCCCACTTCGCCCAGCAGGACCCGGAGCGCTTCGGCTTCCAGTCCGGCGAACAGAGAGGTGGATTGTAACAGCGGAAGATGATTTTCCATACCCATTCCGTGAGGTTTTCCCCGGGCCCTCACCGCCCTTCTGCGATTCCGTTGCGTATGCAACGGTATTTTTTCTCTTATTATAGTAAACTTGAGGGCGTAAAGCAAATGGTTTTGCAAATTTTTTGCGGGAAAATTTCTCCCAATGAAAGTGAGGAACGTGATCCTATGAAAAAACTGACATCTCTGCTGCTGTCGCTGGTGCTGATGGTCAGCGTCCTGGCCTGCGGCGCATCGGCCAAAACGAGCACCAAAGTGCGCATCGCCGGCCTGAAAGGCCCCACCACCATGGGTCTTGTCAACCTGCTGAGCATGGAGAAGGACGGCACTGCTTCCCTCGACTATGACCTGCAGCTCTACGGCGCTGCCGATGAGATCGTGCCGAAGCTCATCAAGGGCGAACTCGACATGGCCGCTATCCCGGCCAACCTCGCCGCGACCCTCTACCAGAAGACGAACGGCGGCATCCAGGTCATGGCCGTCAACACGCTGGGCGTCCTCTACGTCGTGGAGAAGGGCAATACCGTCCACAGCTTTGCCGACCTCAAGGGCCGCACCATCCTTTCCACCGGCAAAGGCACGACCCCCGAGTACGTCCTGCGCTATCTGCTCAAGAAGAACGGCCTCGACCCCGACAAGGACGTGAAGATCGAATACTACAGCGAGGCTTCCGAGGTCACGGCCCAGATGGCCGCTGCCAAAAAGGATGCCATCGCCGTCCTGCCTCAGCCCTACGTCACCGCTGCCCAGATGAAGGACAGCGACCTCCGCGTCGTCCTCGACCTGACCAGGGAATGGAACAAGGTCTGTGACACCCAGCTCATCACCGGCGTCACCGTGGTGCGCACCGAGTACGCAAAGCAGAACCCCGATGTCATCGCAGCTTTCCTGACCGACTACCAGAAGAGCGTCAAGGCTGCCAACGAGGACATCGACGGCACCGCCGCCCTCTGTGAGGAAGTCGGCGTGGTGGCCAAGGCTGCCATCGCCAAGAAGGCCCTGCCCAAGTGCAACATCGTTTACCGCAACGGTCAGGAGATGAAGAAAGACATCTCTGCTTACCTGCAGGTGCTCTACGATGCCTCTCCTGCCGCCGTGGGCGGCAAGCTGCCGGACGATAACTTCTACTACACCGAGCCGTCCGTCCTGCGCAAGGTCATGGCGGCGATCCGCAATTCCGCAAAGTAAGCTTTGAAACAAGAAAAACTGCCGCACAGCCGTGCGGCAGTTTTTCTTACATCAGAAGGCCCGCGCCGATGCCGATGAGGGCCGGCAGCAGCCAACCAAAGCCGAGGCTGCTCAGGGGCAGAGCGTTCATCAAGGTGGAGAGGGGGCCGAAGGGCAGGGCGGCAGGGATGCTCTGGATGGCCGTGAAGAGAATACTCAGCCGCCAGACCGATGTCCGCTGGAACCGTCCGGGCAGGAACTCCACCACGATGAGAATGATGGCGATGGGGTAGATGGCGTTCAGCACCGGGACGGAAAGGCTCAGGATGCCCGCAAGGCCGATGTTCGCCAGCAGCATGCTCATCAGCGCGAAGAAGGCTGCAATGGCGGGGTAGGGCAGCCGGGGCAGAAGCTGGTGGAAGTATTCGCCTACGCTGGCGATGAGGCCGACACAGGTGTTGAAGCAGGCGATGACGAAGATGGCGGCCAGAAGCACCTGTCCCACCCGGCCAAACAGGCCGTCGGCCAGTGCAGTCAGGACAGCGGCACCGGTGCCGCTGCCGGGGAAGGCAGCCCCCGAGATGCCGCCGATGTGGGTCAGCATGGCGTAGACCACCAGCAGCATCCCACCCGCGATGAACCCGGCCCGGATGGTGCCGCGCCGGACGGCGGACTCCTCCGTGAGGCCCACCGCCTGAAGGTTCAGCGCGATGACCGCGCCGAAGTTGAGCGCTGCCAGCGCGTCCATGGTCTGATAGCCGTCCAGCACGCCCTGTGCGGCGGGGAGGGCGGCGTAAGCCTCGGCAGGCGTGCCGTAGCCGGGCGCGGCCGGGTGGAGGATGCAGCCCGCGAACAGCACCACGATGAGCACCAGCAGGGCAGGGCAGAGGATGCGGCCCAGCCGCTGGGTCAGCTTTTCGGGCTTGAGGGCCACGAAGTACGCCGCAGCAAAGAACACGAGGGAGTAGATGAACTGCCCCGCTGTGCTCCGCCCCACCAGCGGCGTCAGCATCTCAAACGAGGTGCTGGCCGTGCGGGGGATCGCGAGGCAGGGACCGATGGACAGATAGACCAGCACAGCGAACACCTGTGCGAAGCGGGGATGGACCCGCCCGGCCAGCGCAGGCAGACCGCCTGCCCGGGCCACTGCTGCCACGCCCGCGATGGGCAGGCCGATGGCGCTGACGGCAAAGCCCACAAAAGCGAGCCAGAGCGCCGTCCCGGCCTGTGCGCCGAGGAAGGGCGGGAAGATGAGGTTGCCTGCCCCGAAGAACATCGAGAACAGGGTGAACCCCACCAGAAGGAGCTTTTTGCCCCGGAGGGCCTGAGTGGAATCGTGCATGGTCATCTCTCCCAGCTGTGCGCGGAGGCACGTAGAATAAGGATTACTTTATTCCAGTGTAGTGTTTTATGACCTTCATGTCAAGAGAAGAAAAGATGAAGGATTGTATTCTCATACATGATGTGATATTCTGAAAGCGAGAAAACGAACAGGAGCAAAGAAATACATGGATAAAACAAAAAAACGCCGCATTCAAATTTTGGCGGCGTCGGTGTTCTGGCTGGGCGTCTGGCAGGCGGCAGCTGCGGCCATCGGGCAGGAAGTCTTTCTTGTCTCGCCGGTGCAGGCCATCGGTACGCTGGTGGAGCTGCTGCCGCAGGCCGAGTTCTGGCAGCGCATCGGTTTCAGCGCCGGGCGCATCCTGCTGGGCTTCGGGCTGGGCGCGCTGTCCAGCGCGGTGCTGGCGGTGGCGGCGGAAAAATGGGAGTGGATGGACGCCCTTCTCGCCCCCGTGATGCAGCTGGTCAAGGCTACTCCGGTGGCCAGCTTCATCATTCTGGCGCTGGTGTGGGTCAGCGGCTCGTCGCTGTCCGTCCTCATCAGCTTTCTGATGGTGCTGCCCGTCCTCTACAGCGCAGTGCGCACCGGCATCGGGAGTGCTGACCGCCAGCTTCTCGAAATGGCACAGGTGTTCCGTCTGCCTCTGGGGCGGCGTCTGCGGGCGGTCTGGCTCCCGGCGGTGCTGCCCGCGTTCCGGCAGGGATGCAGCGTGGCGCTGGGCATCTGCTGGAAGAGCGGCGTGGCGGCGGAGGTCATCGGCCTGCCGGACGGCAGCATCGGCGACGCGCTTTACCGGGCAAAAATCACCCTTTCCACCGGGGAGCTGTTTGCCTGGACCTTCGTCATCATCCTGCTGAGCGCCGTATTCGAAAAGCTGTTCCTCGCGCTGCTGGATAAAGCGGTAGCGGCTGTTCTGGGCGAAGAGGAGGCTGAAAAATGAGAAAAACCAACAACAAACTGGAAATAAAGAATCTGTCTAAACGATTCGGAGAAAAGATCCTCTTCGAAAACCTCTCTCTTACTGTGGACGGCCCGGCGGTGCTCTGGGCGCCAAGCGGCTGGGGCAAGACGACCCTGCTCCGAATTCTGATGGGGCTGGAAGCGCCCACCTCCGGCAGCGTGGAGGGCGTGGGGCGTGTGGGCGCAGTCTTTCAGGAAGACAGGCTCTGCCCCCAGCTGACCGCCGAAGAGAATGTGGCGCTGGTGCTGACCGCAGAACAGTACAAGGTCAAAACGCAATACAAAGAGCAGATACGAGATGACCTTATACAATTAGGACTGGATGACGAGGCCCTTGCCCTGCCTGCCCGGAAGCTCTCCGGCGGACAGAAGCGCCGCACCGCCTTGCTGCGCGCTCTCTGGGCCGAGAGCGACACCCTTCTGTTGGATGAGCCCTTCACCGGCATGGACCCCGCCGCCATGAAAAAAGCCGCAGCCATGCTCAAGGCACGCTGCGGCGCAAAGCCCACCCTGCTGGCGACCCATGATCAAGAAGCCATCCGGGAGCTGGGATGGAACGTGATCGAACTGGGCTGAAACGAAAGGAGCCTGACCATGGAGAAAAAGACGAGCTGCCTGCTCTGCGTTCTTACCGCGCTGCTTCTCGCTGTGCTCTATCTCTGGGCCGCCCTCCGCCCGGGCATCTGGCTGCGGGATGCCTTTTTGTACCGGCAGGCCGACGGCAGCTTTTCGGGCAGGGATGCGTATGCCGCCTACACCATGCAGATCGCCCGGACAGGAAACGGTGCGGAAGTGGAGTTCACGATGGACGGAGAGACGAGGCACTATCGGCTCGAATCGAAAGCCGAGGGCATGAGCGACCCGGGCGTAAAAATCGAGCAGGACGGAGTGGTCATTTTTACCGGGACCGCGCTGGGCGACCCCGGCGACGCCATCCTGTGGCGGGAAGACGATGGGGGCCTGGCCGACGAGGTGAACGTCATTGTCAACGGCGAATACCAGAGATCCGATCTCTGGCCCAGCTGTAACTGGCTCTATCATGTGGCCGTCGGCGGGCGGCGGGAGACCCGGGGCAGCGTGGCGTTTCTGCTGCCGATCGGGGCGCTGGTGGTGCTCCTTGTGCTGGATGTCCGGTTCCCGCTGCTGTTCTGGAACCTCCGTCACGGGCTGGAAGTGTACGGCGGTGAGCCAACCGAATGGTATTACGCGATGCAGAGGGTGAGCCGTATTGCCAGCATCATCGGTGTTTTTGTGCTGGCGGCGATGAGCTTTGCTGTTCACTGAGGCTCACAGCAGCTCGGCAAGGATACTGTTCTGTACGATGAGCCCGGCAGGCGTGAGGGCGAGGGTGTGACCGTCAAAGTTGGCGTAGCCGCTCTTCACGCAGTTTTGCACAAAGGCCAGCTGTGCGGTGGAAAACTCCCTGCCATAGCGTTTTTTGTATTCGTCGAGGCTCAGACCTTTGCGCAGACGCAGCTGCAGGATGAGATAATCCTCCGCACCGCAGCCGCCGTCCATGACGGGCGCGGCCTCGTCCCGCAGAAAGGCTTCGGTGTCGGCGGGGTAGTAGAACCGCTTGCCGCCCATGCAGGAGTGGGCGGCGGGGCCGATGCCCAGATAGTCGCCGCAGTCCCAGTAGATGAGGTTGTGCTTTCCCTCATAGCCCGGGCGGGCGAAGTTGGAGATCTCATACTGCCGGTAGCCATGATGTTCCAGCTGCTCGACGGCGTAGAGGTAGAAGTCCGCCGCCTCGTCGGAGGTGGGCAGACCCTCGGGGGGCGTCCGGCCAAAGGCGGAGTCGGGCTCGATCTTCAAGAGGTAGGCGGAAATGTGGGCCGCGCCGCCATCCTCGATCAGCTCCAGCGTCTCGTCGAACTCGGCCTGCGTATAATGGGGCAGGGCCAGCATGATGTCGCCGCTGAGGTTCTCGAACCCGGCACGGCGTGCGGCGGCGAAAGCGGCCCGCGCCTGCTTTGCCGTGTGGGGGCGGCCCAGCGTCTTGAGCTGACTGTCCCGGGCCGACTGGACGCCGAAGGAGATGCGGTTGACGCCCGCCTCCCGGAATGCCCGGAGAGAGTCTTCGGTCACGGTCTCAGGGTTGGCTTCCAGCGTGATCTCGGCCCCGGGCAGGGGCTGTGCGGCGGCGATGAGCCGGGCGGCGTCTGCCGGGTCCAGCAGACTGGGCGTTCCGCCGCCGAAATAAAGGGTGTCCGGCCGCAGGGGCGCGTCCGGCGCAAACCGGGAGAGTTCCCGAAGCAAAGCGTCCACATAGGCCCGGGGGACGCTGCGCTGGCCGGGGGCGGAGTAAAAATCACAGTACAGGCATTTGGAAAAACAGTAAGGAATATGCAGATAAAGTCCGAGGGACATCAAATATCACAGCCTTTTTCATGAATCGTTCATTTCTATGCAGTATACTATATTTCGTAGACCGGGGCAAGGCCGATGCCGATGCCCTGATTTTGAATGGAGGATTCCTTATGGATTACAACAACTATGACCGCGGCTATGCGGAGCCTTCGATGAGCGCATCGGACTATATGACCCGCACCTACCGCTGGATGGCCGGCGGCCTGCTCGTCACCTTCGCAATGGCCTATATCACGGCGACCACGCCCCTTATCTACCTGGTCGATTCCCTTTACTTCCTGCTTACCATCGGTGAGCTGGCGCTGGTGTTCATGCTCAGCGCCCGGGTGCAGAAGATGTCCATCGACGGTGCAAGAGCCGCGTTCTTCGGATACGCCATCCTGAACGGCATGGTCCTGAGCTACTACTTCCTGATGTTCTCGGTAGGCACGCTGGTCATGGCCTTCCTCGCCACGGCGGTCTACTTCGGACTGATGGCTGTGTACGGAACCACCACCCATAAAGACCTCACCGGCTGGGGTCCCCGCCTCATGATGGCTCTGGTGGCCATGATCGTCACCAGCCTCGTGGGTGCGCTCTTCGGCTTTGGCTTCGGTGCCTCGGTGCTCTACTGCGGCATCGGCCTGGTGGTGTTCATGCTGCTCACCGCCTACGATACCCAGAAGCTCCGCCAGATCTACGCCTACTATGCAGGCGACGCTGAGCTGGCCGAGAAGGCTTCCATCTACGGCGCACTGACCCTGTATCTGGATTTCATCAACATCTTCCTCTACGTCGTCCGCCTGCTGGGCATGAACAGCCGCAGCCGCAATAACTAAATAGGACTTTGGGCCCCGGTCATCCGGGGCCTTTTTGCGTCTTTATGAATAAACCCCGCTCCATCGCTCCAAACTACCACCAAAGAAACGATTCCGTACACAAAATGGATTGGAGTAACGAACGATGGAGCAATTCAGAAAGTTTTTGCGGGACAAGGCCTTTGCACTGGTGCTCACCGCCTGCCTGCTGGCGGCGGCAGCGGCCGGGGTGTGGGCTGTGCGCACGGTGCGCAATGAGCTGAAGCAAAATCTGGACGCGGTGCGAAGCCCGTCCAGCACCGCCCCCGGCATCGACGAGGGCATCAACACATCGCCCGGCGTCGCCGGAGAGGAGGAAGCCGAATGGCAGCAGCAGAACGCACCCGCAGCAAACAGTGTGGCCAATGTGCCAAAAGCCGACAGCTCGTCCGGTGGGGCTGCGTCCTCTTCTGGTGCGCGGTCTGGCTCTGGTTCGGTGCGCGAACCCTCCGCGCTGCAAACCGAGTCCTTGCCTGCCAGCAGTTCGGCTGCGCCTGCCTCCACGCAGCCTGTCTCGGGGCGCATCTTAAACAGCTACAGCGGCGATGAGCTGGTCTACAGCAAGACGCTGGGCGACTGGCGCACCCACAACGGTGTGGACTACGCCGCCGACAGGGGCGCGGAAGTGACCGCCCCGGCGGCAGGCAAGGTGGTGGAGACCGGCACGGACGACAAGTGGGGGCCTGTGGTCGCCATTGAAGACGCTTCCGGCAGGGTCTGGCGGGTCTGCGGCACGACGGACGCCAGGGTGAAGAAGGGCGACACCGTCTCGGCCGGGCAGACCATCGGCAAGGTGGGCAGCGTGAGCTGCGAGTGTGCCGAGGAGAGCCACATCCACTTGGAGGTCATGGAGGGCGAAAAGTATCTCGACCCCATCAAGGCCATGAAATAAGCAAAATTTTCCGGGCAGGTGCAGCAGAACGCTGTACCTGCTTTTTTCACATTGCTTTTGGCGGTCGATTCTGGTATGATAAACTAGAATAAGTGTGAAGACAGAAGAAAAAGCGGAGGAAACGAAACATGAAGGTCTTAGTGGTAGGCGGCGGCGCTGCCGGCCTGATGGCGGCGGGCGCGGCCCTGCGGCAGGGGCATGAGGTGACGGTGCTGGAACATATGGAAAAGCCGGCTCAGAAAATTCTTGTCACCGGCAAGGGCCGCTGCAATGTGACCAACGACTGCACCGCAGAGGAATTTCTGCACCATGTGCGGACGAACCCCCGCTTTCTGTTCTCGTCGCTGGGGGCTTTCCCACCGGCCAGGACGATGGAGCTGTTTGAGTCTCTCGGTGTGGAGCTGAAGGTGGAGCGCGGACGCCGGGTGTTCCCGGTGTCAGACAAGGCCGAAGAGATCCGGCAGGCTCTTCTGCGGTACGCAGACGGAGCGGACATCGTCCACGACGGGGCAAAAAAGCTGCTGCTGGAGCCGCTGGCCCAGCCGGAAGAAGCGCCTGCTGCGCCGGAAGATCCGCGCCGCCCGAAAAAGAAAAAGCCCGGCCCGGCCTATCGCTGCGTAGGAGTGCGGGGAACTTCGGGCCGGGAGTACAAGGCGGACGCCGTTCTGGTGGCAACGGGCGGCCTGAGCTACCCCACCACCGGCTCCACCGGCGACGGCTACAAGCTGGCCCGGCAGGCGGGCCACACCCTCGTGGAGCCTGTCCCCAGCCTTGTCAGCCTCGTGAGCTACGATGCCGACTGCAAGAAGATGATGGGCCTCGCCCTCAAGAATGTGACCCTCACCCTTCACGAGGACGGCAAAGCCATCTTCGAGGAGCAGGGCGAGATGCTGTTCACCCACTTCGGCATCAGCGGGCCGCTGACCCTCAGCGCGTCGAGTCATCTGGGCGACATGAAAAAGCACAAGTACGAAGCTTTTATTGATTTGAAGCCAGCCCTCAGCGAGGAACAGCTTTATGACCGCATCACCCGGGACTTTGCCCTTCTGGCGAACCACGCGGCGCAGGGCGCACTGGTGAAGCTGCTGCCGTCCAGTATGCAGCCGGTCATGGTGGCCCGCTGGGGCATCGACCCGGCCACCAGGGCAAACCAGATCACCCGGGAGCAGAAACGGGAACTGGTACAGCTGATGAAGCACTGGCGAGTGTCCATCGACGCCCGGGGCGATTTGGCCCACGCAGTCATCACGTCGGGCGGCGTGTCGGTGCGGGAGGTGGACCCCAAGACCATGCAGAGCAAAAAGGCCCTCGGCCTCTACTTTGCAGGCGAGGTGCTGGATGTGGACGCCTATACCGGCGGCTATAACCTGCAGATCGCATTCTGTACGGCACAGAGTTTTGCGAATCATCTGGAATGACCGCTATAGAAGGAGATATAAAAATGATTTCTGTTGCAATCGACGGGCCTGCGGGCGCAGGCAAATCTACGCTGGCGCGGCGTTTGGCTGCGGACTTCGGCTACATTTATGTGGACACCGGTGCGATGTTCCGCACCATCGGCCTTTACGCCCTCCGCGCAGGCAAAGACCCGAAGGACAACGAGGCAGTCGATGCCCTGCTGCCCAATATCACCCTCGAATTTGCTTTTATCGAGGGCGAACAGCATATCTATCTGAATGGCGAGGACGTCAGCACGGCCATCCGCACCGAAGAGGTGGGAATGGCGGCTTCTGCCGTGGGTGCAAATCCGGCGGTGCGCGCCTTCCTGCTGGAGATGCAGCGGGACATGGCCAGGACGCAGAACATCCTGATGGATGGCCGCGACATCGGCACCGTGGTGCTGCCCAATGCGACTGTGAAGATCTTCCTCACCGCCAGCCCGGAGGCCCGCGCCACCCGCCGCTGGAAGGAGTACCAGCAGAAGGGCATCGACACCCCCTACGAAGATGTGCTGGCCGACGTCAAGCAGCGCGACTATCAGGACACCCACCGCGCCGCAGCCCCCCTCAAGCAGGCAGACGATGCCGTGCTGCTGGACACTTCGGAGCTGAACTTCGAGCAGAGCTTTGAGGCCATGAAGAAAATGATCACGGAGAAGGTCGGATGATACTATATTATATTCTGGTCCCGCTGGCATGGCTGGTGTTCCACATCGGCTTCCGCGTCCGGTGTGAGGGCAGGGAGAACTTGAAAAAAATCGGCACGAAGGGCTGCATCATTGCCCCCAACCACATTTCCGCCATCGACCCGGTGTTCGTCGTCATCACCCGGTTCTGGGGCCAGCGGATGACCGTGTTTGCCAAGAAAGAGCTGTTCGAGATAAACCCATTCCTGTCGTGGTTCTTCCGGTGCGCCGGTGCAGTCTGTGTCCGCGGTACAAAGGAAGAGGTCGGTGTCATCGACGACACCGTGAAAAAGTGTCAGGAGGGCGGTACGCTGCTGCTCTTCCCGGAGGGTACGCGGGAGCAGGAGAATAAGTTCCTTCCCCTCAAGAGCGGCCTCTTCGTCATCGCGGCGGCAGCAAATGTGGACGTCGTGCCTTGCCGCATCTACTACGACACCCCCGATGGGAAGATGAAGCTGTTCTGCAAGGTGCGTGTCATCTTCGGCGAGCCCATGCCCGCTGCACAGTTTGCAATGGAAGGCCGCCGCGACATAAAGAAGCTGCGGGAGAATAAACAGGCCGTTCTGGATGCGTGGAGCGAATTGTAAGGCGGCTTGCCCTCTCCGTCATCGCGCAGCGATGACGGAGAGGTTGAATTCAGGAGAGTACAATGGAAATCAGACTTGCAAAGACTGCGGGTTTCTGCTTCGGCGTGGACCGCGCGGTCAAGCTGACCTACGGTCTGCTGGATGAGGGCCGCAAGGTGGCCACCCTCGGCCCCCTCATCCACAACCCCCAGACCGTGGAAGACCTCGAGCGCCGGGGCGCACTGGTAGCAGACACCCCCGCGGATGTCCCTGCGGGCTACGAGGTGGTCATCCGCAGCCACGGCGTCCCACGCAGCATTTACGATGAGCTGGACGCCCGGGGCTGCACCTATCACGACGCCACCTGCCCTTTCGTGAAGAAGATACAGAAAGTCGCTTCCGAGGCCGAAGCCGCCGGTGCGACACTCGTGGTGGCCGGTGACGTGTCCCATCCGGAGGTGCAGGGCATCGTCGGACATACCCGGGGAGAGGTATTCATTTTCAGCGATCTGGCCCAGTTGAAGGCGTGGAAAGGGCCTTCTGACCCCCAAAAGCCCATTTTTGCAGTTGCACAGACCACATTTCAGGTAACAAAATGGCAAGAAAGTTCGGAGTTTCTCAAAAAAGCCTATACAAACGCCCGAATTTTTGATACAATATGTAATGCGACGTGGGCGAGGCAACAGGAAGCGGAAGACCTCAGCCAAAAATGCGACATCATTGTTGTCATTGGCGGTCATCATTCTTCCAATACCCAAAAGCTGGTACAGGTCGCCGCAAAGCATACGCGAGCCGTAACGGTCGAGACAGCGAGCGAACTTCGGCCGGAATGGTTTGCAGATGTAAAGACGGCGGGCGTCACAGCCGGGGCTTCAACGCCATCGTCTATTATTGAGGAGGTACTTAACAGTATGAGCGCAGAAATCAATGACAGCATGAGCTTTGAGGAGATGCTGAACGCATCCGAGGAAAAGCGTGTTCATGCAGGCAGTATTGTGAAAGGAATCGTGACCAGCATCTCTGCCAACGAGATCCAGGTGGATATCGGAGCTAAGCAGACCGGCTTTGTCAAGCTGAGCGAGCTGACCGATGATTCCTCCGCCAAGGTCGAGGACCTGGTGAAAGTTGGCGATGAGCTGGACCTCATCGTCGAGAAGGTTATGGATCAGGATGGCGTCATCCAGCTCTCCCGCAAGAAGCTCGCATCTCGCAAGGGCATGGAAGAGATCGCCAAGGCAGCTGAGTCCGGCGAGGTCGTCGAGGGCGACGTCACCGAGTTCAACAAGGGCGGCGTTGTCGTCAACGTCAAGGGCGTCAAGGTGTTCGTCCCCCGTTCTCAGGCCACTATGCGCCGCGACGAGGACTACACTGCTCTGGTCGGCCAGCACGTTCAGCTGGTCGTCACCGAGTGCTCCGGCCGCAAGATCGTCGGCAGCATCAACAAGGTCACCGCTGAGCAGAACAAGGCTAAGCGTGAGGAGTTCTGGGCAAACGTCGAGGTCGGCAAGACCTACACCGGCGTCGTCAAGAGCCTGACCTCTTACGGTGCATTCGTTGACATCGGCGGTGTGGACGGTCTGTGCCACATCAGCGAGCTGAGCTGGAACCGCATCAAGCATCCCTCTGAGGTCGTCTCCGTTGGCGACACCATCGAGGTGTATGTGAAGGACATCGACACCGAGAACCACAAGGTCTCTCTGGGCTACAAGAAGGCTGAGGACAACCCCTGGGAGCAGCTGAAGAACAACTACCCCATCGGCAGCACCTTCCATGCTCCGGTCGTGTCTCTGACCAAGTTCGGTGCATTCGTCCGCATCCTGCCGGGTGTTGACGGTCTGGTCCACATCAGCGAGATCAGCAATGACCGCGTTGAGAAGGTCTCCGACGCACTGAAGGTCGGCGATATGGTCGACGTGAAGCTGCTGGATGTCGACTTCGACAAGAAGCGCATCAGCCTGTCCATGAAGGCTCTGCTGAACGACGACGCTGAGTAATCAGCCTGCAGCATAGTCTCATCAGACACAATGCGAACTACAGCCCCGTTGCCGGGAAAACGGCGGCGGGGCTGTTTTTGTATAGCCCTCTCAGTCGCTGACGCGACAGCTCTCCCAGAGGGAGAGCCACTGGCGTGCCGGTCAGGCATATACTGGATGAGCAAAGTTTCTTTATTTCGGAAACGGTAGTGCCCTGCTGGCGACGGAAGGTTTTAACGTCAATGAAAAACTGGTTTATAAAGCACCGCGAGGTGCTGGCTTATCTCGTTTTCGGCGTGCTGACCACATTGCTGAACATCGTACTGTATGCGCTGTTCAGCCGCCTGTTCGGTTACGAAGCCGCCAACAGCTGGGGCAATGTGCTGGACAATGTCATCTGCATTTTGTTCGCCTACGTCACCAACCGGGCCTTCGTCTTTGCCAGCCGGACGCAGGGCAGAGAAGCGCTGAAAGAATTTGGTGCATTCGTCACCTGCCGTCTGGGTACACTGGTATTGGATGCCGCCATCATGATGATCTTCGGCAACCTGCTGGCCGCCCAGGGGGCGGCTCTGATGGAGAGCTTTATGAACGGTGCGCTGAGCCTGTTGGCTGGCTTGTTTGGCCCGGATACGGTGCTGCACATGGCCACCGGCGGCGCAGCGCCCGCTCCCTCCATCTCCGACGGCTCTGCCGCCATCGCCATCATCGGCGGTGCCGACGGCCCGACGGCCATCTTTGTCACCAGCTTCTACGATGCCCAGGCCCTGTGGGGCCTCGCCGTCAAGGTCTTCTCCAACGTGGTGGTGGTCGTGCTGAACTATGTGTTCAGCAAGCTCATCGTTTTTAAGCGTAAGTGAGATATTTTTCTGCCAGCGGCAGAAAAATATCTGATATAATTTCAGGAGGTACGGTATTATGAAACGTGGTCTGAAAGGTTTTGCATTTCTGGTCTCCGGCCTTGTGCTGGGCATCATCGGCGCAACGGTGTCTGCAACGGCCATTGCCCTGAGCGCTGTCGGCATGGCGAAGGTACGCCGTGCCACCAAGAACTAAGAAGCTGTTTTCAAAACAACTTCGATTCAGGAGGAAAAAAGCATGAATCGTGAAGAGATCCTGTCCCACGTCGATCACACTCTGCTCAAGCCTGAGGCTACCTGGCCCCAGATCCAGACCCTGTGCGACGAGGCCATCGCCAACCACACGGCTTCCGTCTGCATCAATACCTGCTATGTGAAGCAGGCCGTCGAGTACATGGCGGGCCGCATCCCGGTCTGCTGTGTGGTCGGTTTCCCTCTGGGCGCAATGGACACCGCTTCCAAGGCCTTCGAGGCCAAGACTGCCATCGAGAACGGCGCTGCCGAGGTGGATATGGTCATCAACATCGGCCGCCTGAAGAACGGCGAGTACGACGCCGTCCGCGAGGACATCCGCGCCGTCAAGCAGGCTGTGGGCGATAAGGTCCTGAAGGTCATCATCGAGACCTGCCTGCTGACCGACGACGAGAAGCGCAAGATGTGCGACATCGTCTGCGAGGCAGGCGCTGACTACATCAAGACCAGCACCGGCTTCTCCACCGCCGGCGCAAACTTCCACGACGTGGAGCTGATGGTCAAGGGCGTGGCTGGCCGCTGCAAGGTCAAGGCCGCCGGCGGCATCTCCACCGTGGACGATATGGAGAAGTTCCTCGCCCTCGGTGCAGACCGTCTGGGCACCTCCCGCGCCGTCAAGATCCTGAACGGCGAGCAGGCAAAGGGTTATTGATCCTTATCGATCTGCGCGAAATGTCAAAAAAGAGTGCGACTCTTCTTGACATTTCGACGAAGCAATGATAAGATATTACCCGGACAAACTGAATACCGACTTATCAAGAGCGGCTGAGGGGACAGGCCCTGTGAAGCCCGACAACCTGTGCGTGAGCATAAGGTGCCAAATCCTGCGGGAAACCGAAAGATAAGAGTGCAACGCTCAGAGCTTCGGTTCTGAGCGTTTTTCATTGCATGAACTTGATGAACGAGTAGGAAGCTGTCAATATTGATACACACACACACCAACGCCAAGGAGGTACAAAAATGGCAAAGCACCGTCTGTTTACTTCTGAGTCCGTCACCGAGGGCCATCCCGATAAGATCTGCGACCAGATCTCTGACGCCATCCTCGACGAGATCCTGACCCACGACCCCGATGCCCGCGTGGCCTGCGAGACCTGCGCATCCACCGGCCTCGTCCACATCATGGGCGAGATCACCACCAACTGCTACGTCGATTTCCAGAAGATCGTCCGCGAGGTCGTGGCTGACATCGGCTACACCCGCGCAAAGTTCGGATTCGATGCCGACACCTGCGCCGTCATCTCCAACATCGACGGCCAGAGCCCCGACATCGCCCTCGGCACCAACGATGAGGTCGGCGGCGCCGGCGACCAGGGCATGATGTTCGGTTATGCCTGCGACGAGACCCCCGAGCTGATGCCCATGCCCATCAGCCTGGCCCACAAGCTGGCCAAGAAGCTGACCGAAGTCCGCAAGAGCGGCGAGCTGGACTATCTGCGTCCGGACGGAAAGAGCCAGGTCACTGTCGAGTACGTGGACGGCAAGCCCGTCCGCGTGGACGCTGTGGTCATTTCCAGCCAGCACAGCGATGCCGTCAGCATGGAGCAGCTGCGCGCCGACGTGATGGAGAAGGTCATCAAGGCCACCATCCCCGCCGAGCTGCTGGACGAGAACACCAAGTATTATATCAACCCCACCGGCCGCTTCGTTGTGGGCGGCCCTCAGGGCGACACCGGCCTGACCGGCCGTAAGATCATCGTCGATACCTACGGCGGCTACGCACGCCACGGCGGCGGTGCTTTCTCCGGCAAGGACCCCAGCAAGGTGGACCGCAGCGCCGCTTATGCGACCCGCTGGGTGGCCAAGAACATCGTGGCCGCTGGTCTGGCCAAGCAGTGCGAGGTGCAGGTGGCTTACGCCATCGGCGTGGCAAAGCCCGTCTCCATCATGGTGGACACCTTCGGCACCGGCGTCGTGGCTGACGAGAAGATCGAGCAGGCTGTGGAGAAGGTCTTCGACCTGACCCCCGCCGCCATCATCCGCGACCTCGACCTGCGCAAGCCCATCTACCGCAAGCTGGCCGCTTACGGCCACATGGGCCGCGAGGACCTGGGCGTGAAGTGGGAGAACACCGACCGCGTCGAAGAGCTGAAGGCTGCTGTCGCTGCCCTGTAAGAGCAAAAACTTAAAAGAATGACTTTTGAGCCGGAGAACGTATGGTTTTTGTAAAAAACACATAGTCTCCGGCTCTTTTTCGACAAAGAGATGTGCAAGGCGCAGAAAATGCAGGTTGGATGCAAGTTTCTAGTGTCGAAACGCCGAAAATGTGATAGAATAAATAACGGATATGCACTTCAACGTCTGATTTTATCAACTGATAAAAGAAACTTTAAGGAGCTATAATTATGTCTGTCATTACCCCTAAGGATTGCTTCCACCAGCCTCAGGTCGCCGACCTGCGCCTCATCGCCTGCCCGGGTGCCGAGGAGCTGACCAACCTCATCGACAAGCATCTGGTGCGCTGGGCCAGCGAGGCCGGCTACCAGACCAATAGCTTTATCATCGAGAGCGCCTGCCCCCGCTTCCAGAGCGGCGACGCCAAGGGTCTGGTCAAGGAGTCGGTGCGCGGCGACGATATTTTCATCGTTGTTGACCCCGGCAACTACAGCGTGACCTACAAGCTGTTCAACTATGAGAACCACCTGTCTCCGGATGACCACTTCGCCAACCTGAAACGCCTCATCCAGGCCGTGGCCGGCAAGGCACACCGTGTGTCTGTCATCATGCCCAGCCTGTACGGCGGCCGTCAGCACCGCCGCGTGTCCCGCGAGAGTCTGGACTGCGCTGTGGCTCTGCAGGAGCTGCAGGCCATGGGCGTCAAGAACATCATCACCTTTGATGCTCACGATCCCCGCCTGATGAACGCTGTGCCTCTGATGAGCTTCGACAATGCGATGCCCACCTATCAGGTCCTGAAGAACCTGCTCAAGAAGAACCCCGAGATCAGCTTCGACAAGGACAAGTTCATCGTGGTCAGCCCCGACGAGGGTGCTATGAGCCGCAATATGTACTTCTCCAGCGTGCTGGGCTGCAACCTGGGTATGTTCTACAAGCGCCGCGATTACACCCGCGTGGTCAATGGCCGCAACCCCATCGTCGCTCACGAGTATCTGGGCGATTCCGTCGAGGGCAAGACTGTCTTTGTCGCTGACGACATCATCGCTTCCGGCGAGAGCATGCTGGAAGTTGCCACCAACCTGAAAGAGCGTGGCGCAAAGCGCATCATCGCCAACGCCACCTTCCCGCTCTTCACCAGCGGCCTCGAGAAGTTCGATAAGGCTGTGGCCGACGGCATTCTGGACTACGTTACCGGCACCAACCTGACCTACCGTATGCCTGAGCTGCTGACCCGTGACTGGTACGTCGATGTTGACGTCTCCAAGTACGCCGCATACTTCGTCGTGGCTCTGAACCACGACATGTCCGTTTCCAGCATCATCGACCCCATCAAGAAGATCGAGGCTCTGCTGGCAAGCCGGAAATAATGACAGACAGTTTCTGAGATTCATCCAATCGAAAAACACCCGCAATGCTGATGCACTGCGGGTGTTTTTGCATGATTAAGGAACAACCTCTTCGTCACGCCTGCGGCGTGATACCTCTCCTATCGAGGAGAGGCCTTGGCATTTCGTAAAGCCTAATCTCTTCGCCAGAGGCTCCCCTCGGTAGGGGAGCTGTCTGCGGAGCAGACTGAGAGGTTTATTCTAATGCTTTCAGCGCCTCGACCACACGCTGATATTCCTTCTCTACCGGAGGGAACAGCTCGTCGGCACCGTCAAGGCTGCCGCCGCGGAGGGCTTCCGTCAGAGCACTGGACGGGACGTACAGTGCATCGAAGCCGAGGTTCTGGCAGACGCCCTTCAGGGTGTGAGCGGCACGGAATGCTGTCGGGGCATCCTTCTCTTCCAGCGCCTTTTTCAGGTTCGGGAAGCTGTCGTCCTGCAGAAATTTCAGAGCGAAGCGGCGGACGAAGTCCGCGCTGGGCAGACGTTCCATCACGCCCTTATAATCGCCGCCAATGGCTGCATATACTTGTTCCAATGTCATTTTTATACCTCACCCAAGAACAGTTTTGTCAAAGAGAATTCCTTTTTTCGGGGGAGGAGGGGCATCGGCCTCAGCCTCCTCCGCGAGCCGGCTTTCTACGTCGCGCAGGCATTCCAGCAGCAGCGGATTGAAAGCACCGTGCTTTCCTGCGGTCAGCTCAGCGACCGCTTCCTCCTGCGAGAGGGCCTCGCGCTTGTCCCGCTTGCCGGTCAGACCGTCATAGGCATCCGCCAGCGCTACCACCTGTGCTGCGATGGGGATGTCATCGCCCTTCCGGCCATCGGGATAGCCGCTGCCGTCCCAGCGCTCATGGTGCCAGCGGCAGATTTGGATCGCAAACTTCACCAGCGGCTCGTCCTGATACTGGGACAGATTTTCCAGCATCTGCGCACCCAGAATGGGGTGGGTGTGGAGGATGGCGGTTTGTTCCGGCGTCAGGTCGTGGGCGTTGAGGATGCGGTCGTCGATAGCAACTTTGCCGATGTCGTGGAGGGCAGAGGCCGTCGTGATGAGGTAGCGGTCCATTCCGCTCAGGCCGTAGATGTCGGTCTTCTGGCACAGACGCTCCAGCAGGATGCTGGTGATGCGCTGCACCCGGGAGATGTGGTGGATGCTCTCGCTGTTGTGGATCTCCGTGACCTGGCTGAGGATGCCGATCATGATCTGGTCGTTTTTCTCCCGGTCATAGAACTGCTGGGACACCAGCGCACTGAGACGGCGCTGACGGGCGTAGAGCCGGGCGACATTGGAGACGCGGCGGTGGACGATGCGGGCATCGAAGGGGCGGCTGATGTAGTCCGAAGCACCCAGCTCGTAGGCGCGGCGGACGGTCTGGGAGGAATCCTCGCTGGAGATCATCACGACGGGGATGTCCTCGAGCCAGCCCTGGGCGGACATCCGGGAGAGGACATCGAAGCCGTCCATGTCGGGCATCACGATGTCCAGCAGCACGATGGAAATATCCGAGCCCCAGGCGTTCAGAAGCTCGAGGCACTTGGGGCCGTTGGGGGCTTCCAGGATCTCGAAATCGTCGCAGAGGATCTCCGAGAGGATGTCACGGTTCATGGGGGAGTCGTCCACGATGAGCACCATCGGACGGTGCTCATTTTCAGAGCAGACGGCATCGGGGGCGATGTCCGCGGTGACGACAGTGTTCTTGCGGCGCTTTGCAAGGTACATCCGCTTGTCGGCGATGAGCAGGGCGTCGCTGATGGGGATGCCGGCGGTCATCACGCCGCCGATGCTGGCCGAGACGTGCAGCTTCTCGAACTCGGGCAGATGGGCCGCGAAGAGGCGCTTGTTGATGTCCTTGAGCTTGCGCACGAAAGCCTCAGCCGAGATGTCGGGCAGGATGAGCAGCAGCTCGTCGCCGCCGTACCGCACCAGCATATCGGTGGAGCGGATGCAGCGGTGGATGATGGAGACGATGAGCCGGAGCGCTGCGTCGCCGGCTGAGTGGCCGTAGGTGTCGTTGCAGAGCTTGAAGTCGTCGAGGTCTATCATGGCGACGCCGGCGTTGAGGTACTTGTGCTTTAATTCCTCTTCATAGAAACGGCGGTTGTAGGCACCGGTGAGGGCGTCCCGGTAGATGAGCTCGTTGGAGTGGAGGGAGCTGCGGGCGCTGGCGTCCAGCGGCAGGATCATCTCCATCACATAGGGCTTGCCGTCCACCTCGATATAGCGGGCCGTGACCTGATAGAGGGAGCTGCCAAGCGTTTCCAGCTTGGAGCACTGGCATTTGCCTGCCATTGCCTCGCGCCCCACGCAGCTGGTGCAGGGATGGACATTCTTCCAGGGAGGGTAGCAGGGTTCTTCCACCAGCATCTTCGGGTCGAGAAGACGGACGGAAGCATATATCTTGCGCAGACAGGCCATCTCCTGTTCGGCCTGCTGGCGTGTCAAATTTTGGTCGGTAAGTTCGGACATGGTGTCGCTCCTATTATAACGAGGTAACGAGATAGGGTGTGGAAGGAGGGCGAGAAACAGCAGTCCTTCTGCAGCGGATCATGATAATCGTGTAATATACTACCACAATCATGGGAAATCCGTCAATGTATAGAAAAATATTTCCGAAATGGAATGACAGTCTGCCGGGATTCCCGGGAAAATAGAAATTTGAAGCAGACCGATAAAATTGTTGCATCCCGGCGCGAAACGGCTCGAAAAGTTTGTAACCAATTTGATAAAAATACGCACAGACACAATAAATTTGGACGCTGGTTGCACAAATATGAAAAATTGTGCTGCTTAACAAAAAGATTTTTGGATACAACAGAATGTATTGTGGAACACTCACAAAATATAGCAAATAATCTTGTCTATTTGTTCTATTGCGAACGGTCGGGCGGATGGTTATAATACAAACAGAAACCGCAAAACGTGTAACGAGTGCGCTTTGCGAGATGCTGTGATAAGCGTTAATGAAGGAGAACAAGATTATGAAAATGATTTCTCGTCGTGACTTCCTGAAAGCTTCCGCTGTTGTGGGTGCTACCGGCGTTCTGACTGCCTGCGGCGGTTCTTCCGCTTCTACTGCTGCTTCCTCTACTGCAGCTTCTACCGCTGCCTCTTCTACCGCAGCTGCTGCTTCCGGCTCTGCTAACGTCGGCGTCTGCATCTATCAGTTTGCTGATAACTTCATGACCCTGTACCGCACCGACCTGGAAGAGTACCTGAAGGACATGGGCTACGCCGTCACCATCGTCGATGGCAAGAACGACCAGAACACCCAGACCGAGCAGATCAACACCTTCCTGCAGCAGGGTGTGGACGTTCTGGTCATCAACCCCGTCCAGACCACTTCCGCTCAGACCATCGTTGATACCATCAAGCCCTCTGAGACTCCCATCGTCTTCATCAACCGTGAGCCCGACAAGAGCGTTCTGGACTCCTACGCAGACAAGTGCTGCTACGTCGGCGCTGACGCACGTCAGTCCGGTACTTATCAGGGCGAGCTGATCCTCGAGACCGAGACTCAGGGCGACATCAACGGCGACGGCAAGATCACCTACATCATGTGCAAGGGCGACCCCGAGAACATTGATGCTCAGTACCGCACCGAGTACTCCATCAAGGCTCTGACCGACGCCGGCAAGGAAGTCGAGTGCCTGTACGAGTACCTGGACAACTGGGACCAGACCACCGCACAGCAGGACGTCGCAAACGCTCTGGCACAGTACGGCGAGAAGATCGAAGTCGTCTTCTGCAACAACGACGCAATGGCACTGGGCGCTCTGCAGTCCCTGCAGCAGGCTGGCCGTACCGTCGGCAAGGACGTCTATCTGGTCGGTGTTGACGCACTGAGCGAGGCTGTCCAGAATGTCGTCGATGGCAACATGACCGGCACCGTTCTGAACGATGACGTGGGCCAGGCTACCGCTGCCGCAGCTGCTACCAAGCTGTACGTCGAGGGCAGCAAGGTCGAGCAGTACTACTGGGTCGACTACGTCAAGGTCACCAAGGAGAACGCTGCACAGTACATCAAGTAAGCAGCCGAAACCCTATCGTTGCAAGGTGCGCAGTGAACCAATAAGGCTTAATTAAAAGCTAAAAAAGCGCGTGCGTGCGAGAAAATATCTCCGCGCACGCGCCTTGTTTTAAGAGCCCGCCGGCAAAAAACGCACTTTCCAAGACCCAAAGACAAGGAGGCTCTGAGGAATGTCAGAATACCGTCTGGTAATGAAAGGCGTGGTAAAGACCTTCCCCGGCGTGAAAGCGCTGGACCACGCGCAGTTGGAGCTCCGCCCCGGCAAAGTCATGGCCCTGATGGGCGAGAACGGTGCCGGTAAGTCCACCCTGATGAAATGTATGTTCGGCATTTACAAGATGGACGAGGGCGAGATCGAGTACGAAGGCGAAAAGGTCAACATCCCCACCCCGCTGGATGCACTGAACCGCGGCATCGCGATGGTGCATCAGGAGCTGCAGCCTATCCCGGCCCGTACTGTGGCCGAGAACATCTGGCTGGGCCGCTACCCCACCAAGAAGGCTGGTCCCATCACCATCGTGGACCATGCCAAGATGTACAAAGATACCGATGAACTGCTGAAAAAGCTCAAGCTGGATATCAAGTCCCACGCAAAGCTGGGTACACTGAGCATCGCACAGATGCAGATGGTGGAAATTGCAAAGGCTGTTTCCGCAAACTGCAAGGTGCTGATCCTGGACGAGCCGACTTCCTCGCTGACTGCGAACGAAGTCGAGTCCCTGTTCCGCATCATGAACGAGCTGAAGGAGCAGGGCGTTGCTCTGGTCTACATCAGCCATAAGATGGACGAGATCAAGGTCATCGCCGACGAAGTCACTATCATGCGTGATGGTCATTATATCGGTAAGTGGGACGTCGCCAACATGACCAAAGAGGAGATCATCGCCAAGATGGTCGGCCGCGAACTGTCCAACCTGTATCCCCCGCTGGAGAACCACCCCTCCGACGAGATCATGATGAAGGTGGAAGACTTCACCTCCATCCATCCGCGCTCTTTCCGCCACTGCAGCTTCGAGCTGAAGAAGGGCGAGATCCTGGGCGTGGCCGGCCTGGTGGGCGCACAGCGCACTGAGCTGATGGAAGGCATTTTCGGCCTGCGCGCTCACACCGCCGGTAAGGTGTGGATCAAGGGTCAGGAAGTCGCCATCAAGCAGCCCCGCGACGCCATCCAGCACAGCGTGGCTCTGCTGACCGAGGACCGCCGCGCCACCGGCATCATGGGCGTGCTGAGCGTGGCCGATAACATCTCCATCGCCTCTCTGGACGCCCTGCGCAAGGGTCCCATCATGCTGGACGACAAGAAGATCCTCGAGCTGGTGGCTACCAACAAAGAGAAGATGGCCATCAAGGTCCCCAGCCCCAAAACGGCGATCAAGAGCCTTTCCGGCGGCAACCAGCAGAAGGTGCTGATCGCCCGCTGGCTGGCCAACAACCCCGATGTCCTCATTCTGGACGAGCCCACCCGAGGCATCGACGTCGGCGCAAAATATGAGATCTACTGCATTATCGCCGACCTGGCCAAGCAGGGCAAGAGCATCATCATGATCTCCTCCGAAATGAGCGAGATCATCGGTATGTCCAACCGCGTCATGGTCATGTGCGATGGCCGCATCACCGGCTTCATCGACGGCAAGGATGCTACGCAGGAGAACATCATGGCTCTGGCGACCCAGTTCGAGACCGCGCCCGAAGCGGCGGCGGCCAATCAGTAAACAAGGAGGCTGTCTATCGTGGAAGCTACCAAGAAAGTAACGGGCAAGTCTGTAAAGAAGTGGCTGGGCAACAACGCCATCATCGTCCTGATGCTGGCCGTGTCCCTCATCGTCGGCATCATCCATCCCAACTTCTTCGCACTGGCCAATATCATCAACCTGTTCAAGAACGTCTCTATCCGCTACATCATCGCTCTGGGCATCTCCGGCTGTCTGATCACCACCGGTAACGACCTGTCCGCAGGCCGTCTGGCTGGTTTCGCCGCCTGCCTGGCCTGCATCTTTGCGCAGACCGAGGGCGCTGCCGGTAAGTTCTACCCCAATATGCCCACCCTGCCCACCCCCGTGGTCTTCATCCTCGTCATCGCCATCTGCGCCATCGTGGGTCTGTGCAACGGCCTCGTGGTCAGCTACCTGAAGGTCCAGCCCTTCATCGCTACCCTGGGTATGCAGCAGGTGGTCTACGGTATCTGCCTGGTCTACACCGGCGGTACCCCCATCGGCTCCCTGAACAAGAACTTCACCTCTCTGGCTTCTGATACCATCCTCGGTATCCCTGTGCTGATCATCATCGCCCTCATCGTGGCGGGCTGCTTCTGGTTCCTGTACAACAAGACCCGTCACGGCAAGTACATGTACGCCATCGGCGGCAACGAGGCTGCTGCTGAGGTGGCCGGTGTCAACGTTTACGCCACCAAGATCCGCATCTACATCCTGGCCTCCTGCATGTTCGGTCTGGCAGGCTGCCTGCTGGCTGCAAAGTCCGGCGGCGCCTCCGTCAACACCGCTCAGGGCTATGAGCTGGACGCTATCGCAGCTTCTACCATCGGCGGCGTCTCCACCACCGGCGGTGTCGGCACTGTCCCCGGCATCCTCGTCGGCGTGCTGGTCTTCGAGCTGATGAAGGTCGCTCTGCAGTTCATGAACGTCAACTCTTCTTACACTTACATCGTGCAGGGCCTTGTCATCATCGTGGCTGTTGCTATCGATATTCGCAAGTACCTCGCAAAGAAGTAATTTCCCCAAGAGAGCGCCTATCGGGCCGTCCACTCGTTGCAGTGGGCGGCCCACTTTGTTATAATAATGGAGAACTTGACTGTGAGCCAAAGCCTCTCCCTTTGGGAGAGGTGGCATTGCGGAGCAATGACGGAGAGGGCAAGGATGCTGCCAGAGAAACATAAGCATGGCGATAACATGGTTTTGACAAGGAGCCAGTGTATCGCTGTAGGGAGGCTCTGTCGCACTGAGCTTGCCCTCTCAGGCGCTCACGCGCCAGCTCTCCCAAAGGGAGAGCCTTCCCGAAAAGGAAAACTTCATCTAAAGGTAGGAGAAACACTATGACCGAAAAAGAACAAACCGCCCGCGAGGCGGAGCTGGCCCGGCGGGAAGCCGCTCTGGCAGCTCGTGAAGCTCAGCTGGAGCAGGAGCAGGCCAAGCTCGAAGCAGCCCGTGCAGAGGCTCCGGAGGGCCGCAAAACGTTCCTCAACAACAATGACCCCGATTTCGTCAACCCGAAAGAGAAGCTCTACGATAAATTCCCGCTGACGGTCCACCAGATGGACATCATCATCGGGGTGCTGTTCGCCCTCATCGTCCTGTTTCTGGTGCTGGGCTTCACCCACACCAGCTTTTTCGGGCTGTTCGGCGGCTAAGCCCCCGCAGCCGCCCCCCTGCAGCAGACAACAAAAAAACCAGAGCCTCCGCACAAGGGCAGGAGGCTCTGGTTTTGTTTTTGGGGATGGTCTCGGGTTCAGAGCAGGTGCTTACAGCAGGACGTACTTCAGGATAAAGAGAACGGTCAGCACATACATGAGGGGGCTGATCTTCTTCTCCTTGGCCTTGCCGGTGACCACATTGATGATGGTCCAGGAGATGACGCCGATGGCGATGCCCTCAGAGATGCTGTAGGCGGTGGGCATAGCCAGGATGGTCAGGAAGGCGGGAATGCCCTCGCTGGGGTCGGAGAAGTCGATCTTGATGGCAGAACCCATCATGTAGAAGCCCACGATGATGAGAGCTGGAGCCGTTGCAAAGGAAGGAATGGTCAGGAACAGGGGGCTGAATACCACGGCCAGCAGGAAGAGGATACCGGTGGTCATGGAGGTCAGGCCGGTGCGGCCGCCCTCGGTGACGCCGGAAGCGCTCTCGACGAAGGTGGTGGTGGTGGAAGTACCCAGCACAGCGCCGGCGCAGGTGGCGATGGAGTCGGCCATCAGAGCGCCCTTGATGCGGGGCAGCTTGCCCTCCTCGTCCAGCATATCGGCCTTGGAAGCAACACCGATGAGGGTACCCAGGGTGTCGAACAGGTCAACGAAGAGGAAGGAGAACATGACGGCGAAGAAGTTCAGGATGCCCACGCCGGAGAAATCGGTCTTGAACACCTGACCAAAGGTCTTGCCCAGAGCGGAGAAGTCGAAGCTGACGAAGCTGGTGGGGATGACGGTGTACATACCGGCGTCGGGGTTCGGCACATAGATGCCGGTCAGCTCGCAGACGATGCCCAGCACCCAGGTGATAAGGATGCCGTAGAGGATGCCGCCCTTGACCTTCTTCACCAGCAGGATGGCGGTGATGGCCACGCCCAGCAGTGCGAGGATGGCGCCCACGCCCACAGAGGAGAAGGTCTCGCCCTTGAAGTGCTGGTAGGTGACGAGGGTGGAGTCGCTGTTGACGATGAGCTTTGCGTTCTGCAGGCCGACAAAGGCAACGAACAGGCCGATGCCCACGCTGACTGCGCTCTTGAGGGTCATGGGGATGGCGTTGAAGATGCCCTCACGGACGTTGGTCAGGCTCAGCACAATGAAGATGATGCCCTCAACAAAGACGGCCATCAGGGCCAGCTGCCAGCTGTAGCCCATCGTGAGGACGACGGTATAGGCAAAGTAGGCGTTCAGGCCCATGCCGGGAGCCAGCGCGAAGGGGTAGTTGGCCAGCAGAGCCATCAGGGCAGTGCCGACGAAGGATGCCAGAGAGGTGGCGATCAGGACGGCATTTGCATCCATGCCGGAAGCGGAAAGGATGCTGGGGTTGACCGCAAGGATGTAGGCCATCGTCATGAAGGTGGTGATGCCTGCCATGACCTCGGTCTTGACGTCGGTGTGGTTTTCTTTCAGGTGAAAGATTTTTTCGAACATGAAAGTTCCTCCTGTTTGTGTGTGAAACTCCCGCCGCCCGCAAGCGGACGGGAAAGAACAAAGACTATTGTAGCACTCCTGCTGGATGCTTGTCCACCGAAAAAATACAAAATATTCACAATATTGCAAAATTTGATGAATGAGTATGACTTTTCAGAGGGGGGCTTTTGTGAGGCGTGCATGAAAATATGGATCATTGTATTGACAAAAAAAGAAAAGAAATGAAAAAAAGAGGTTGACAAATCCAGAAACCTATGATAAACTAAACAAGTCGTCCGGCAACGGACACGAAAAGAATATGGGCGTGTTCCCGAGTGGCCAATGGGGACAGACTGTAAATCTGCTGCTTTTCAGCTTCGGTGGTTCGAATCCACCCGCGCCCACCAAACAAGAAAAATCCGAACCTGTTTCCGATTGGAGAAGGGTTCGGATTTTTCGTTTTCTTCGGGTTTGAAAATGAAGGCTCCCGTGGACGACGCAAAACTCCGATACCTTGTCATAGACCGTAAGCCACTAACAAGATTTGGAGGGTATGATTATGAAGTACGATGCAAGGGCTTGCCATTTCAACATGGATACCGGGTGCGTGGAACTGCTACTCCGGGATGGGAGAAAAATTTCCATTGACGGCACCGGGGTCGAGGATGCGCTGGACGTGACTATGGCACAGCAGACGGAACTGGACTACCTCATCTACAATGATCCGCTGGGCTATGCAGATTTGATTCTGAACGGTGACCCGGAGGAATATTTGAAGAATGTGGCCGGGAGCCATAGGTTAGAAGATTAAGGACAAAAAAAATAAAGTGTTCTTCCAGAAAGTCTAGCATCCGACCGATACCGTCCGTCAGACGCTCGGTGAAGCCGCGTTCCTCATGCAGCTCAGATTGCAGATAATAATTCTCGTCCCGCAGCCTACGGTTTTCCTGTTCAAGCCGCTGCTGCCGCTGTGCTTCTTCCAGCCGCTTTTGCATGGACGGCACTTGCGACCGCAGACGGGTGTTTTCCGCTGTCAACTCTTTTACCTTTTGCCGATCCGTCACGCTGCGCAGCGCCATTTTCTTTAATTGCTCGACTTGATCCACCGTCACGCCCTTTACTGCCCCTGTGAGCGTCTTTTCTGGCTGAATATCCTTCATGGATACATTTACCCTGTCTGCCTCCTTTAAGAGCCGTACAGTGCCTTTCAGAGCGTCTCGTTGCCGTTCCAGCTCGGCAACTTCCTGCTCAACTGCCGCTGTCTGCTGCTGCACCGCTTCCAGTCTCGCCGCCGCTTCCTTGAACTGCGGTAAGTCCATGTGTGGTCTGTTCGTGCCGAGAGAGATAATTTCAAAATCGTGCCGCTGGGCAATCTCCGTCAGAGCTTCTTTCTCTCGCTCCATCCACGCCGCCCATTCAGTCTGCTTTCTGCCGACACCAACAAACCCCTGCTGCTTCAACGCCTGTTTCATGGATACCCTGGTCGCAAGTCCTCTGGACTGCTCCGTTGCCACAGGGATAAAATCGACATGGAGATGGGGCGTTGCCTCGTCCATGTGCAGCACCATATTGAACACCCGCAGATGGGGGTTGCGTTCTGCAAAGGAATCCGCAAAATCTTTCAGAGCTGCCGCAGCCCGTTCTCCATCCGGCGTACCGCACCCACAGTCGCTCATGTTGCCGATCTGGAAGATCGCTTCATGGAACAGCTTTTCCTGTTTGCTCTGCCGGATATGCTCATAGTAGTCCGGTATCTTATCTCTCGTTTTGGTTTTCTTTGCGTTGTAGGCTGTGAGAGCTTCATCAAAAACCATGTGGTAGACCTGCTTCAGATCCTCGTTGCAAAAAGTGATATTCTGCTCCGTTCGGCTCTGGTCTACATTCGCCGCAGAGAAGCTACGGTTGTTGTGCCGGATGCTTCCCGCACCTGTCATGCCCGAAATCGTAACTCCCATAAAATCGCCCCCTTTCCGCTTAATCTTCCGTTCTCTATTTTATCATAAACTTCCGCTAAAAACAACCTCTTTGTTACTTTCTGGTGAGAAAGTAAAACGCAAAAGCACTTTCACACCGCCGCCCCCTTTTGTGCCCGGCAGTGTGAAAGTGCTTTGCGCGCTCCCGCGGGGAGAAAGGGGCCAATTGCTATTATGCTACAACTGGCCCCTTTCACTAAAGTTAAATGTTAATTTTACGGAACAATGCCAGTAACCGTTCTCGATACAACACCACCAGAAATCTCGCCAGTAGCATCTACATCAATGTTAAAATCTGCGCTTATCGTAGTTCCAGAAGCAAAAGTTTTTCCTGTATATTTAAGACAGGTTAAGGTGTACTTAGGGATACCAAAATCATCCTGATAGTTGACGGAAATAGTCTTAGTCTTTGAGTAAGACCCTGTTGTCTTATACTTCCATACAATAGATCCTGTTATTTTTTGTAACAAGGTTGTTCGGCACTGCGCTATAATGGAAAAGTACAACTCATCAACATAGTGAATATTAGTAGTCACATTAACTGTTGCAATAGCTCGATTTCCTTGAACAGTATATGGGATTCCGCATTCTTCAAGTTCAGACTTCATCTCATCAAGTTCATCCAAACTCAAAGAAACTGGGATCTCAAATGTTTCTGAAGCTATAATACCTTGCTCTGCACTCATAGCCACATCTTCATCAGACGCCGCAAATGCCGTCATAGAAAGAGAGCACAACATTACAACCGCCAAGAACAGAGAAACAAGTCTTTTTCTTATCATACTGAAATCTCCTTTTTTGATTATTTTTTAGGGAAAGTCAACTCAAAGCAAACTCAAAACATTGGAAACCCTCCATTCTATATATCTGGGGTTTAACCCAAAACCGTACTTACGCCTTAGCGACAATTGAATATCTGGCAAAATATCTGCCAGCACTATGTTCCCTTTTTGGGGGAGAACACAGCTAATATCTGTATCAAAATAGTCATCTTGAACATTCACAACTTTATTTTTATAAAAAATTCTTAAGTTACTCTGATTTTGTATGATTAGACTCCACTCATCAGAAATAGCTTCGATCTGAGCAGCAGATAACATAACGCAATCTTTTTTCAGCGAATCGGCTATCTCTCCTGGGGAGAAATCACTATAACTAATAATACCTTGCAATTGCGGTCTACTAACGTAAATAGTAATCGCTACATCTCGAAAAAAAGTTATTGCTGCAAACAAACCACAAATTTCAGCAGGGCAAAAGCTATATAAAATAGTCAACGGGTGTTCAACTAAAGAATTTTTCGCAAGCGACACATCACTAAAATCTGCCCAATTTATATACTGTAGCATATCACCATCTGTTACAGCAAAAATCGAAAAATCTTTTGAACAATAATACACCCTCTGAATTCCTCCTGCTTTTAATGAATTAAATAAATTTCTATCAAAAACAAGATAATTCATAGCATCTATTTTTTTCATTATGCAACCACTTTCTCCATCTTTATATCTCCTAACTGTCTTCGCCAAAAAACAACCGACTAAACCACCCTCTTTTTTGAGGTTTATCATCCACCACTTCTCGCATTTCCCCACCAGAAGTCAACCTCTGTTGAAGTGTTCCCGCATGAAGTGCCTGAGCTACCTGTGCGGTCTGTTGCGCCGCCACCAATGCCGAGCTGACATCTGCCAGTCTTGCGTTCAGTTCCTCGATCTGCTTATCCTTTACTTCAAGCTGCTCATTTTTACGGTCTAATTCCCTTTGCAACATGGAAATCAACACATCTTCCGAGGTTTCGCCCATCACCTAAATAATGCTGATATATAGCGGTTTTTTGGCTTTCGCTGATTGCGAAACTTCCTTTCGCATCTTTCGAAACATGGTTTCGCCGACACCACGCTCTGACCGCCTGTTCTGACACGCCACATTCTGCCGCTATTTCCGTTATAACACCCGCCATATATCATCACCACTCTTTCGTTTGGATCGATTCTCAAAACAAATCGCTATGAGAACCCGTCCTAATCAATTTCAAAATTAAAGTCTCTCTGACAGCCTTGTAAACAAGCAACCAATCCGGCTCAATGTGGCACTCTCTCATGTCCTTATAGTTTCTGGAATTAGTGAGAGCGTGATCTCGGTATGCCTCCGGCAATGGTTGCTCATTGCATAACAGCGTAATGACTTCTTCCAGCTTCTTCGGATTGCAGCCCCGTTTTACCGCAAGCTTATAATCTCGTTTGAACTGCCCCGTAAACTCCGGCTTAAGCATTAAGTGCCTCCATCAAATCACAGACGCTGTCAAACGGGCCAAACATATCCTCGCCCTTGTCTGCCGCTTCCATCGCAGCATAGGTAGTGGCGTTCGGCTCGTCAACCTTGACCTCAAAGGGAAGTCCATGACACCTAAGTGCCTGGCGATAAAAAATCCCCGTTGCCGTACTCAAATCCATTCCCAAAGTCTTAAAAAGAGCTGCCGCCTGTGCTTTCAGCTCCGGCTCCATTCTAATCGTCATATTTCCTTTAGCCATACATAGCACTCCTTTCTCATCACATAGCTTGCACTTATATTATACTCAACATTCATTCGTTTTGCAAGTGCGTTGCAAATATTATTTGTATCTTTTCTGTGAACACCGTTTTTCTATATGGTAACACCGCAGCGTGCACATTTAAGGGTTGAAAAAGCCTTATTTTATGCGGTTTTCCAGCCTCGTTTTTGGTGGGTGGTAATAAAACCCTTACCCGCCTCCAAAACGCCTTACAGGGCATTTCTGGTGCGTTTACAGCCCTTTCTTAAAATTCTCCACCAACAAATCGCTCAAAGCCTGTGACGGGCGTATTTTGACCGTTATATGCCCCTCCGGTATAGTGTCCCACCATTTGCGAATGGTGGGATAAGTCAATCCCGTCTCCCTTTTGCAATGGCTTTTCGTTCCCCCCGGATGTTGCTGCCGCCATTCATAGACCGTTTTCTGCGCCGTTCCGCTTCCAGATGGGCGTCCACCATTCGTACATTCCCCGATGCCAACCTTAAATTGTCTATTCATATTCATGTACTGCATGTGGAGTTTTTGTGATCGTCCATTCCGTCTATTCCTCTCGATACGAACATCGGTCAGAGCTTCAATATCAGAAATCGTGAAATTGTAATACTCCTTGTCGTAGGCCTCCAGCGCACTCCGTATATCTTCCTCGGTCAATGCGTTCTCATGCTTCACCATCTGTAGATCATCAAAAGCCTGTTTCATGTCCTGCCGGAGCTGCTGCTTCGACACACCGCATTTGTAGGCATAAATGGCAAGACACATCAGAAAGAAATACCGATGCCCACCCTTTATCTCCCCGATCTGCCGCATCCACCAATGGAGGTGTGCCCAACTGGACACACCTCGGTGAGATACATCTATATAAGGCAGGGCGTTCCCTTTACTGGGAGCGTCCTGCTGTTTTTATGCTGCAACAGGCAAGGCTTGTAGAGCTTCCTGTTCTTTCAGCCACACCTCGTATTCACGCTGGCCTTCCTCACTGTTGAAAAACTCAACCATGGAGGGATAAAAGCAACGTGCCAGCGCCTTGATTGCTTCATCCGGGTAGCCGGATTTGTTCGACTTCTTCTTTTTGTTCAAATAGTATCCTCCGAAAATCAAAGTTCCATATCCTGCCCACGCTTGCGGTTTCGCTGCGGCACATTCATGGTGCGCTCCTGCTTGGGGACAAGAATCTTTTCCAGAAAGCTGCGAACCAGTTCAGGCGCACGGTGGAGGGCGTCCAGATAGGGCTTCACTTCGTACCAGAGTTCATGATACTTTTGACCCCAATGAACAGCTTCCTTCTTGGCGGTGGAAAGCTCTTCTTTCAGGCGGCGGTTCTCCACGTCCATCATATAACCGTGGTCGGCTTGCTTTTTCAGTTTGGAGAATTCTTCCTCGGTCAGCGAATAGTTGCCGAGGAAGGTTCGCTTGCCGATATAATCCAGATCGCGCGCATGAATGAGGGCTTCTTTTGTGAGCGTGGCCTTTTTCTGCACAGCGGCAAGTTCCTTTTCGGTCTTGGAGAGGGTTTTGTTGGTTTGGGTGAGGTGCTGCTCTTTCTGGTCAATCTGGGCGGTCAGGCTGTCCAGCCGTTCCTGCTCCCGCTGGACTTTGAACTGAGTGACAGTCAGGTGTTCTTCGGTGCTGCCGCGCTCACCACGCTCTACATCGGTATACCCGGCGCTGCGCATATAGTTGAAGAAATCGTCTTGCAGGATGCTGTACGACTTCTTCAGCACGGGCTTACCGTTCTTTTGCAAAACAGGCTTTCCAGCATCGTCCAGTAGGGGCTTGGATGCCCATTTCTTGCTTCGGCTGACCTGCATGACAGTCTCCTTTACGGTACCGACCAGTGCCTTATCCTTGCAGCGTTTCGACCACAGGATCTGCTTTTCCACCACAGGTACATAGACCACATGGAGGTGGTAGTGGTAAACTTCGCGGCCTAGTGCTTCGGTCATGGCACGGTTGATCTCATCGGCGTGCATGACTGCCGAGAGGATATACTGCTCACCACCCACGATTTGAACGGCTGCTTTGTAGGCATCCTCATAGAACTGCTTGGCGAACTCGTAGCCGCCGTGGTTGTCGAAGTAGGCTGAGTTGACATCAAAGACAAGTTCACAGTAGTGGGTAGCATCCGGCTTCAGGCCGTGCGTGGAGATGGTTCCGGCGGCTTCCAGTTGGGAGAACAGGTCGGTGTAGCTGGCGGTTGGCTTTTTGAAGTGGACGTTCCATGCAGCGCGCTGGGGGATAATATCGGGGTTTCGATAGCTGTCTTTTTCGCGCTCGTTGTGCTGCTGGGTGTTGCCAACAGCCTTGTCCGAAACGGCAAGGTTTCGGACACTGGTGCGGTCAATACCATCATTTCTTGCCAAAGGGCATCCCTCCTTTCGGGGTTCAGAGGAAGGTGACGAGGACGGAGATGCACTTCCCCGGAAGTGTAATAACCCACTATGACACTTTCATCCCTATGGGCTGCAAAGTGTAGTGGGCTCTTCGAGGACTCTCCGAGGGGGAACGTCTCCTGCGGGAGAGTTAATCGAGTTCACGTTTGCGAAGCAATGAAAGCCCCAGTGGGGCTTTTAAGTGACCGAACGGTCTTGCGCCAGCAAGATGGAGGGGCCTCGCCCCGACAAGTTCGCACAATGCGAACTTGATTGCTCCGTACGCATCTGAAAAAATTGCGTACGGACTTCAAATAACCTGTACGGTTCGTACGGTGTACAGAAATTCGAAATATAAACGATACCACGTCTTAATTTGCTTCAATTCGCCGTACGGGTGCGTACAAGTACAGACCGTACAGGTTGTACGAACTTCTTCCGTAAAAAAATGCACTTTTTACGGACAGGGGTGGACAAGCGGCTCGATGCCTACAAAACCCCGCACCCTGCGGCCACCGGGCAGATAGATGTTGTTGGTGGCTTCAAGGTTATAGCGGCGGTCATTCTGGCGCAGCTCTGCGCTGAAACGGATCGCCGATACGCTGTGGCAGGCGTTGTCCTCGCACCACTGCTTGTAAATGTCGTAGAACTCCTTGGAGCTGATGGAGTAGTCCGCCTTGAAGCGGAAGTAGCCCTCGGACTCCATAAAGTCGATGACGTTATTGCTGCTGCGCTTAATGGTGTCCACGTTGGCGGCGGCTCGTTCGCTGACCGTGAAGCGGAAATCGTTCTGCACCAGCCGGTGCAGCCCTTCCAGACACCAGAGCAGAATGCCCTCCAACTCGGCGCACATCTTCTCCACAAGGAAAGGGTCGTCCGTGCGGTCAGCAGGCTTGTCCTTGGTGGTCAGGATAAGCTGACGGCGAAAGAAGCCGTCCGAATGGTCGTACAGCGAGGTCAACGCACCGTTGCCGAAACAGAGGAACCGGGCGTAAATGTCACGCTGGTAGCTCTGGACACCCTTGCGCTCCAAGTCCAGCTTGGCCTCGGCAGTGACGATCGTTTTGATATAGTTGGTCTTGGGCAGGGCGTTCATGTCCATGTCATCGTCGATCATGAGCAGGCGGCGTTCCAGATCGGCACGGGCAAAGCGGTTGTTCTCCACTTTCTGGACGCTGCCGTTGCTGGCGGCATCTCCCATGAGCCGCTTGAGCACCAGCCCGATGCGGGACTTGCCCTCGCCGCCCTTGCCGACAATGAGCATCATCTTCTGTCCCTTGGTGCTGGGGATCAGGCAGTAGCCCAGATACTCCTGCAAGGTGGGGATGTCGGCATCGTCCAGCAGCTCGTGCAGAAAGGTCAGCCAGCGTTCCGGGTTGGCGGCTTTCGGGTCATATCTCACAGGTAAGCGGTTCTGGCAGAACAGGCGGCTCTCCTGAAAAGAGCCGTCCGGCAGATGGTACACGCCGTTCTGGAGATGGATGCAGTCCTGCTCGATGGGGAACGGGTCGGAAAAGGCCAGCAGCTTGATGGTCTCCAGAATGTTGGTGACCTTTTTGGACAGGCCGGAGGTGACATATTCCTCGATGTTCTCCAAGATGCGCTGCTTGATCTCGCTCTCGTCCTCCACCGGGCCGTCCAGCGTGTACAGTGTTCCGTTGACGCATTTCAGCGGCCACTGTTCCAGAAAGGCACGGCCAAACTGGACTTCGTCAATTTTCTTGCCGTTGTACCAGTCCGGCCATAAGGGGTTGCGGGAAATGTTTTTCTTCATAGGGTAATTCTCCTTTAGAAAAGTGAAGTGGTGGGTCTCACGGTGAGACCCACCACTTCGGGTGAATAAATTATTAGGCGCACTTTGCCAGAGCAAGGCGGTCGGTGCACTCCTCCAGCATCAGCAGGTACGACCCGGACAGCAGCCGTGCAGCGGCATCGGCCTTCTGCTGGGGCGTCCCAAATGCAACGCAGTCCGTCAGGTGTTCGATGGTCTCGGTCGTGTGGAGGGCTTCTTCAAACCGTGGGTCATGCGGTTCCTCCGGGGTGGCGGGCTTGTAGCGCTCCTGCCAGTCGTGCAGCAGGTCAAGATAGTCGGTCAGTACCCGCAGGCAGTAGGCGATGTCTGCCCACTGCTCATCTGTCAGGCCACGCTTGGGCGGCGGCAGAGCGATGGCATTGGCGGGCGGCTTATCCGGGTCAAGCCCGAAGTCACTTGCGAGCTTCTCGGCGGCTTGCCGGGGGTTCAGGTCGAACAGCTTGGCGGTGAGGTCGATGGCATCTCCATTGGCTCCGCAGCCAAAGCAGTAATAATAGGTGTCATTCAGCTTCATGCTGGGGTCGCTGTCGGAATGGAATGGACAGCACACCATGCCATGGCGGTCGGGCTCCATGCCGTACATCTCTCCCACTTGCCGAACGGTGATGGCGGATTTGACAGTTTGATACAGGTTCAAGGGCATTCCTCCTTTGTTTCGTGCGTTGCACCAGAGTACCCCGTGTGGGAACTCTGGTGTTTTTTGCCTTGTGCCTGAATATACGGAGAATTTTGCAGAAAGGGCGAAAAAGCGGCAAAACTGCAACGGAAAAAGAAAAAAGCCCTTACCGGTTGCAGGGCTGCAACAGCAAGGGCGGAGAGAAAACCGTATATTGAACAAAACGGAAGAGCGTATTATAATGAGGAAAAAGCTCAAAAAGGAGGGCCGACCACATGGCACAGGAATATCTGCCCGCACCATCCAACGTCCGTCTTGCGGACTTGATGAAAGAGCACAACATCAGCCAACCGGAGCTTGCCAAGGAAATCGGCTGCTCCAAGAGCACCATCAGCCGCTTTATCAGCGGTGCAAAGGGAACCCTGACTCATGAGCAGGTGCTGAAAATTGCAAGGCTGTTCAACGTGTCCACGGATTTTCTGCTGGGAGAAACCAACATCCCCGACCGCAAGAACTACGACATTGCCGAACTTGGCCTGTCCGTAGAAGCCGCAAAGAACCTCTACACGGGGCGTGTCAATACAGAGGTGGTCAATCTGCTGCTGGAAAACGCCCGCTTTGCAGAGCTTACTTACCGCATAGCGCAGTATTTTGATGATACCTTTGCTTCCGGCATCGCAGCACAGAATGCCATGCTCACGACATTGAGCACCCTGCTGCGCACAAAGGTCAAGACCCCGGAAGCAGCCAAAGCCGCAAAGGACATCAGCCTTCGGAGAAAGCCGGTATACCAAGGTGATCTTGATGATATCGAGATGTACTTCATGGCGGCGGTCAAGGAAATCAAAAAGGGTATCGGGAGCCATTACGCCGAACAGGAAGCCATGAGCAAGAAAGTGGCAGAGAAGATGTTCACTGAATTGACCAAAGGGCAGGATGTGCAGCACCCAACGATTACGGCAGAGCAGTTGACAGATGCAATGTTGGACAGCGTTTCGGGTATGGAAGGAGCCACGCCGGAAGCACTGGAACAGCTGCGAAGCGGTCTGTTGGGAATCTTGCAGTCTGCCGCAGAGCAGGAAAACGCCCATGAAGCAGACGAATGAACGGCTTTGTGCGCTGGCACAGAAAGGCGATGCAACTGCGCTGGACAGCCTGATCGACAACAACAAGTCCTTTATTGGCAAGGTGGCAAATGACCTTTTCCGTAGCATGAATCTGGCACAGTCCGGCCTGAACCTTGACACGGACGATTTGAAACAGGCGGGCAATCTGGGCTTATGGAAAGCTGTGCCGAAGTTCGATGCAGCGCGCGGCATGAAGTTCCTGACCTATGCGGCTCCTGCCATTCATAACGCCATGATGGACATGGTTCGGGATGCCTTTACTGCTTTTGAGCAGCGGATGGTGACGGAGGATAAGGATGGTATCTGCTACCAGCGCGTTTCGCTGGACGATGTTCTGCCGGGAGAGGAACAACTGCGGCGCATCGAAGCCATAGCCGACCCTTATGCCATGCAGCCGCAGAGTATTATGGAAGAGCAGGAATCGCGCCGGGAACTGTACGATGGTCTGAAACGGCTGACCCAGCGAGAGCAGACCTATCTATTGTACCGCTATGGCTTTACCGATGGCGAGGAGCATCCTCTGATCGGCACGGCGATATACTTTCACCTGACAAAAAGCCGCGCCAAAAAGACCGAGGAACAGGCCATGGATAATTTGTGGTTGGAACTGCCGTGGTGGTTCGATTAAAGGAAGCGAAGAAAATAGCTTTTATACACTAAAGAATGAAATCAAAATGAATGAGAATTTATTTGGAAGTTTTAGGGAAGAATGCACATTCTAATTTTTTTAATATAGAAAGCTTTTTACGGTTGATAGCTTGTCTACTGACACCAGATTTTTCTGCTATATCTGCGATGCTCATTCCTTTAAAAACAAATTGAGATAATAAGGTCAGTTCAGAAGGTTGAAGAACAGAATGTAAATCGGAAATCAATAGTTTAGGATATTCATCGTTTGAGGACAAAGACATCTGATCGAAATCAATTTCATCAATGCTTGCGATGACAGAGCTATCTACGGCGTTTTTTCGGCTGTTAAGCGAAATGTATTGATGCCGGATAGAGGATTCAATATATTTCACTAATGTGCCGTCATCTTTTCTTTGAAGTTTGGTCAATTTTCCGGAATGCAGTAATTCGAGAAGATATAATTGTAAATCTGAATAGGCATCCTCATACTTAAGAAGAGCTGCATATTTTTTCAGTAATGGCTGAAAACGTTGGACGATTTGTAGCTGTGCAAAGGAGTTGCCGTTATATGCATTTAGAAAAAGGTCAAAAAGCGTATAATTCAATTTTCTTTCCTCCTTTTAAGAGGAAAGAGAAAAAATGTTAAGATTTGTAAACGGAAAAATAGATTTTTGTGAGCTAATATAAAAAGTTTACAAGAAAGCAATAGAAACTAAACAATATGTTGATAAACTTGTAAAAAAGGAGAACATATGAATTGTGCAAAAAGTGTAAAAATGATAGTGATTCTGGGTTGTATTGTGGTGAATTTGGTGGGATGTGGAATGAATGATACAACAGCATCATCAATGTCCACAGCAGTTTCGTCACAGGATACATCGTCAAGTTCATGCAATTCTGAAGAAAAAAATGATTTGCAAGATTTTTCCCAGACGTTAGTTGATTCGACCTCGGTATTTTTAGATCAAGATCAATATACTGTTTTTGAAAAAGCGCAGAAAATGGACTATGCACTTTGGGGACAATCAAGTAACTTAAAAGGACTGAATTTTAAAATTGAAGATGCTCCGACTTTTGTGCCTATGACGCAAAATGCGCCGACATATGTAAAACTGAACGGACATGATTATGAGGTCTATCAAAATTCTTATAAAGAGTTTGAAGAATATATGAAATCTATTTTTACAAATGATTTCTTGTCACAAGATTCAATTGAGAAAAAGTTTGCGAATTATAATGGAAAACTCGCCGTTTGTGATGACTATGATTTGGCACAAATTCCATATTTTACGGGATATGTGGGAGAATATTATCCGGATGATTTCTGCTCAGTGCGATACTATTTGAAAAATAAAACGGAAGCACAAGTGAATTTTGTAATGATTGCATACTATAATCCCAATGAAACGTATGAGGTACATGATGAGTATTCATATGATGACATGAATAAAGTCGAATATGAAATGCAGTTGGTAAAAGTTGGGTATGTGTGGAGAGTAAATAAATATCACTCGCCTGAGCTTGGATAAGCAGATAGTGAAAAGTGTTGCATATAATAGGCATTGAAAAATCCCCCCCGAAGCCTTTTCGAGAGTTGAGAAAAGACTTTGGGGGGGATATATGCTAAAAAATGATGCTTTACAACTTATTGTTGATGAAGAGAGTAGAGATATTTAGGAGCGACGAGCGGTTGCGATATAATCGCCGTATACGGTTTCATTGCGTGCAGTTCCCGCTTCCTCAAGAGTTCGAATGACACCACCAGCAGGATCAATGACGGAAATGCTACTTGCAGAGGAGCAATCGCCAGTATAAGCAATCGCTGTGACAAAATGCGTCTTTTTGCCATTGCTACTGTTGAGTCGAATAATGATGGGAAGGTTATTGTCAATACTTGCTTTGACTGCACTGAATACAGTCGCCTGCACCTTACCGCCATGAGTGTATTTGCTCGTGTCGATTTTACCATTGCACTCGCTGGGAAGAGCCCAAGTATTCAGACCGTTTGCACCCCAATTTCCACAGGCAGTCAGGACTTCGTTAGGGGTGAATTCACGAGGACCATAGATATTAGCGGTATTCAACACAGCAACAAGCGAGCAACCGCTATTTCCAACAAGCTTAACAATCTCCGAATTCTTCTGTGCCCAAAGATAGTTTCTATCAGTAGGCAGAGTGATTGAATGAGATTGACCACTTGTACCGCCCGAAGAAGCGTTCAATGCGTTCAGGGTGGCACTGCCGACCATACCATCGGCAGTCAAGCCGGATGCTTTCTGAAAACTGATAACAGCGTTATAAGTGCCTGAACCTGCAAGGCCATCCACCGTACTGGCGTAATAACCTTTGTTCTTCAGGAGCTGCTGGATAGTTTTAATGTCGCTTACCAGTGCATTCCATGTACCATCGCCAACAATGCCATCTTGGGTAAGACCTTTTTTGCCCTGATACTTCTTAACAGCATTTTCAGTACCAGAGCCAAATTTGCTGTCAAAACTACCCGGAGGGCAGCACATGATATGCAGTCCATACTGCAGGTACATAACATAGTTTCCGGTACTTCCATTTTTGAGTAACATAGTAATAATCTCCTTTTTTTTAGTAGGACGTTTATGGGGCCCCTCATTTGCGTCCTTACGTAATAGAAAGAGAGAATCACAGATGTTTTGTAAACATAGAGAGATAATTTAAGATATCTGGGTCGGCCACTCAAACCAATGCCGTCAAGTCGGTGATGGATACAGACATTCATGCAATGTTACAGGACGCAGAAGATTATCTGAACGGCGAACTGCTCCGCATTACCGAAGAATGGCCCTCTGAGCGAGAACATCAAGGTGAATCGATGTTGATGCCTTATCTGAGCTATAGCAAAGAACACAGATACTTTTATCGGATAGCTCTTGCAAACCGGAATATGCTGCCGGTTCAGAAAATATTCAAGCCTCTGTGGGAAAAACTGGTTCTCCCTAAATGCCAGATGGCAGGGATCTTGCAAAACTGTATTCCCTCGTTCTGAATGGACGCCACATTCATATCTTACGAGTTGAAATATCGTGAATATTGCCGAGACTTTTGGCTTATTCTTGTGCAATTCGTAGATTTTTCTTTGTCGTAAATGGAGCTGTTGATTTGTAATGCAAAAAGCATTACAATAATCGTGAGGTGATACCCATGGAAAAAACACAAATGCTGAATGTCCGGGTCAGTCCTATCGTCAAACAGCAAGCCGAGGATGTGCTGAAGCAGCTCGGCATTCCAATGGCGACCGCCATTGATATGTACCTGCGTCAGATTACGCTGACGGGCGGCATTCCGTTTCCACTGTCCTTGCCGAAAGCCCCGACTGCGCTGAATGCAGACACCATGACGGATGAACAGCTCCATACCGCTTTACAGGCTGGTATCAAGGAAGTGCAGAACGGTGACACCGTCTGCGGAGAATGAATAAGGAGGTGCAGCCATGACCGCTGTGATTTACGCCCGCTATTCCAGCGACAACCAGCGCGAGGAATCCATCGAAGGGCAGATTCGGGAATGCACCGCCTACGCCGAAAAGAACGGTATCACGGTCATCAAGCACTACATCGACCGTGCGCTCTCTGCCAAAACCGACAACCGCCCGGACTTCCAGCAGATGATCAAGGACAGCGAGAAACGGCTGTTTGACATCGTGCTGGTCTGGAAACTTGACCGCTTCGCCCGAAATCGTTACGATTCGGCCCACTATGAGTACCAGTTGGAACGAAATCATGTCAAGCTGGTATCTGCCACGGAGCCTATCTCTGACAGCCCTGCGGGTATCATGGTCAAGAGTATGCTCACCGGCATGGCTGAATACTACTCGGCAGAACTTTCTGAAAAGGTCGTGCGCGGCATGACCGAGAATGTTCTGAAGGGAAAGTACAACGGCGGCACGATTCCCATTGGTTTTAAGGTGGACGAAGAGAAGTTCTTTCAAATCGACCCGCTGAAAGCTCCCTTTGTGGTAGAAGCCTTCCAGCGGTACAACGATGGTGCGACCATGAAGGAACTGATGAACTGGCTGAACGACAGCGGCGTGACCACCAACCGCAACCAGAAGTTTACCTACAACAGTGTTCAGACGCTGCTGACGAACAAACGGTACATCGGAGAAAACCACTTCAAGGACATTGTGATGCCCGACAGCATCCCGGCCATCGTGGACAAGGATTTGTTTGAGGAAGTGCAGCTGAAAATCAAAAAGAACAGCCGCGCTCCTGCCCGCCACAAGGCCGAGGATGATTATCTGCTCACCACCAAGCTGTTCTGCGGAATGTGCGGCGCGATGATGTTCGGCGAGTGCGGCACGGGTAGAAACAAGGTCGTTCATCATTATTATAAGTGCGCCACCGCGAAGCGTTTCAAGACCTGCAAGAAAAAGACCGTCCGTAAAGAGTGGCTGGAAGATTTGGTCATAGCTGAAACCATGAAGCTGATTCAGGACGATGCCGTGATTGATGCCATCGTTGCGGAAGTGATGGAGTTGCAGGATCAGGAAAACACCACGCTTCCTTTGCTGGAAAAGCAGATGCGCGAGGTGGAGAACGGCATTGAGAATATGCTGAACGCCATCCAAGCAGGTGTGCTGACCAACTCCACCAAATCGCGTTTGGAAAAGCTGGAAGCCCAGCAGAAAGAACTTGAGATTCGGATTGCCGAAGAAAAAATCGCTCGGCCACGGTTAAGCGAAAATCAGGTTCGTTTCTGGCTAACCCGGTTCCGCAAGCTCGACCCGAACGTGAAAAGCCACCGGGAAACGCTCATCAATACATTCGTGAATTCCGTTTATCTCTATGATGAAAAATTTTTGATTACATTCAACTACAAAGACGGCACAAAAACCATCACTTTCGATGAAATCGCCGCCAAAGATGCCCCAGAGGGCAATGGTTCGGATTTGGGTTGCTTCGCTCCACCAAGAACTCCAGTGTTGTAATGACACTGGAGTTTCTGTTTTATCTGGAAGTTTGTAAAGCGCCGCAAGGGTGGATTCGAACAGCAGCGGAGCCGACTGCAACGACGACGAGCGCCGCCGGCGGCGGAAGCAGCGAGGAGTTGTTGGGGCCGCGGCCAGCGATACGCAAGCAAGGCGCAGCGGATGCTGGGTGCCGCAACCCGTCCGCCTGCGGCGGAAACAGGGAGGCGAGTCTGGGGCAGCGCTCCGATTTTTCAAGGCCCCGCCAAGGGGTTGCAGAAAAATCGGCAAGCGCAACTCGTAAGGCCCGGCGCTTCACGTCCCGCCGGGCAAAAACAGCCGCCGCACGGAAAGCTCCATGCGGCGGCTGTTCTCATTTTGTTGAATTTTCAGGAAAAATTACTTCACGTACTCGACGGTGTACTCGAAGCCGTACTCTTCCTGCAGCTTCTTGACGGCAGGCTCGCAGTCCTCGATGAAGGTGGGAGCGTAGACGGAAGCGCCGTTGTGGGCCTTCTTGTAGTCCTCAACGATCTGCTGCAGCTTTGCCCAGCCCTCGTTGGCTTTGGCGTTATCGACGCTGTCGGGGAAGTTGATGATGAATTCGCGGTGAGAAGGGATACGAGCTTTCATAATAGAATCTCCTTATGAAAAATTATGATTTCGAATTTATACAGAAACAGGAAAATGCCCTGAATCTTACAGTTGGTAAACAGCCCGGGCGTTCTGCGCCGTCTGGCGGAAGACTTCTTCCGGGCTGATGCCCTTGACGCTGGCGGCATACTCGCCGACGTACCGGATGAGGGAGCTGTCGCAGCGGATGCCGCGCACCGGCTCCGGGGCCATGTAGGGGCAGTCCGTCTCGAGGACGATCTGCTCCAAAGGCAGAGCCGCAATGGCCTTTGCCGCCCGTTTGGCACCCTTGAAGGTGCAGGCGCCGCCGAAGCCGAAATACAGCCCCTGCCGGGCCAGCCACACGGCGTCGTCCGCACTGCCGGAATAGCAGTGGACGATGCCCTTGGGACGGTACTTTTTCAGCAGGGCGTAGACGTCGGCGTGGGCGTTTCGGTCGTGGACGATGATGGGCTTGTCCAGCTCAAGCGCAAGGCGGATCTCCGCCTCAAACAGCGCCAGCTGTGCGTCTTTCGGCACAGGCCAGTGGTAGTCCAGCCCGCACTCGCCCACAGCGACCACTTTCGGGTCGTCGTAGTAGGGGGCAAGGGCTTTCATCTCAGCGGCCCAGTCGCCGCCAAAGATCGAGACAGTGGGGGCAGGGCCTTCCTCGCCGCAGTCCTCGGGGGCCAGCAGGCTCTCGGGATGGATGCCGATGGCGGCATACACCCACGGATAGCGGTGGGCCAGCTCCAGCACCCGGGGCGCGTCCCCCGAGTGGGTGGCCTGCTCGCAGACGCCGACCACGCCCTTTTCGGGCAGGCTGTCCAGCAGAGCGAAGCGGTCAGCGTCGAAGGCGCGGGAGCTGTAGTGGGCGTGGGTGTCGAAGATCGGGCCGGTCATTGATCCTCCTTCTTGGTGGGGGCTTTATTCACCAGCCAGATGCCGACGCAGACGAACACCAGTGCGGCCAGATACTGCCAGCGGAACAGCGGTTCACCGTTGAGCACAGCGCTCAGCAGCACGTTGACCACCGGGTTCACGAAGCCGAAGATGGCAATGCGGCTGACGGGGTTGTTCTTCATCAGCAAGGCCCAGAGCAGATAGCCAGCGCCGCAGATGAACGCCAGATACAGCAGCACCAGAATGCCCAGCGGCGTCACACTGCCCAGACGCCCGCCGAGAGCCGTACCCAGCACGAAGAGTGCTGCGCCGCCCACGAACAGGTTCAGGAAGCAGACCGCGAAGCTGTCCGCCTTTTTGGTGACGGACTTGTTCCACGGGCCGGACAGGGTGAAGACCACCGTTGCAAACAGCATACAGAAGACGCCCCAGCCGCTGCCGCCGCCGTGGTTGCCCAGTGTGCCGATGAGAACGCCCGCAAAGCCGACGGCGCAGCCCAGGGTCTTTGCAGGGGTCATCCGATCGGCATTGCCGTAGATGAAGTGGGCAAAGATGGCGCCCAGAAAGCTCTGGGTGCTGTTCAGGATGCTGCCGAACGCACCGGTGAGCATCGCCACGGCGATGTAGTAGAAGGCGTACTGGATCGTGGTCTGCCACAGGCCCAGTACACAGCACTCGGCAAAGACTTTCCCTTTCGGGAAGGTGGGCATCCGGCTCTGGAGCAGGGTGCTGCCCAGCAGGACGAGCAGACTGCCCAGCATGAACCTTACACCGGCAAAGCAGAAGATGGACGCGGTGTTGCTGGAATCGATCTCAAAGAGGCGGTAGCCCATCTTGATGAAGGGGAACGCACAGCCCCACAGCGCATTGCAGAAGATGGCCAGCAGGACGGCAAACAGCGGCGTGCCGAAAATTTTGTCCAGCTTCTCGGCGCGGGAAAGAGTCATGTTGTTCTCCATCGCTCAGTGGATGCGCGCGCCCACGGGGGTGTCGTCGCTGTAGAAGGGGATGGAGCAGCCGCCGTCGGCAGTGTCAGCGGCGAAGATCATGCCCTCGCTGACATACTTGCCCTTCATCATCGGGCGGGGTGCCAGGTTGCAGACGATGCCGAGCTTCTTGCCGATGAGGTCTTCCGGCTTGAACCACTTGGCGATGCCGGACAGGATGCAGCGCTCCCGCTCGCCGTCAAAGACGGTCAGGTGGAGCAGCTTTTTGCTCTCCTTCAGGTTCTCGCAGGCGCGGACCTCGGCCACGCGCAGCTCCACCTTGCAGAAGTCGTCATAGGAGATCTCTGCCTCGTGGGTGAAGTCCACATTGCTCTCCTCAGCGGGAGCAGCGGCCTTTTTCTCCGCCTCTTCCTTGGCCTTCTTAGCGGCCTCGGCAGCGGCCTTGCGCTTCTCGTCCTCTTCCTTCAGGTGGGCGATCTCCTTTGCCACGTCGATGCGGGGGAACAGCGCCTCGCCCTTGTGGACGGTGTAGCTCTCCTGAACACCGTAAGCGGCCTTCTCCACGTCGATAGCGGAAGCGTCCAGACCCAGCTGCTCCATCATCTTGGGAGCGGTGGAGGGCAGGTAAGCGTTCAGCAGGATGCCGCAAACGCGCAGAGCCTCGCACAGATGGTACAGCACGCTCTCAAGGCGCTCCCTGTTGGCCTCATCCTTGGCCAGAGCCCAGGGGGCCGTCTCGTCGATATACTTGTTGGCGCGCTGGATGACGGCGAAGATCTCCATCAGAGCCTGCGGGATGGTCAGGTTGTCCATGTCTGCCGTGACCTTGCCCAGCAGTTCGTTGGTCATGGTCTCCAGCTCGGTGTCGATGGCCTCGGTGCCAGCCACTTTGCGGACAGTGCCGCCGAAGTACTTCTCACACATGGCGACGGTGCGGCTCAGCAGATTGCCAAGGTCGTTTGCAAGATCGCTGTTGATGCGGTTGATGAGAGCTTCATTGGTGAACATACCGTCGTTGCCGAAGGGGATCTCACGCAGCAGGAAGTAGCGGATGGCGTCCACGCCGTAACGGTCGCAGAGGATGACGGGGTCAACGACGTTGCCCACGGACTTGGACATCTTGCCGCCGTTCATCAGCAGCCAGCCGTGGCCGAACACCCGCTTGGGCAGCGGCAGATCCAGAGCCATCAGCATGGCGGGCCACAGGATGGTGTGGAAGCGGAGGATCTCCTTGCCCACCATGTGCAGGTCAGCAGGCCAGAACTTGCTGTACTCGTCGTACTTCTCGTTGCCGTAGCCCAGAGCGGAGATATAGTTGCTCAGAGCATCGACCCAGACGTACATGGTGTGCTTGGGGTCGAAAGGCACGGGAATGCCCCACTTGACGGAAGTGCGGGAGACACAGGTGTCCTGCAGGCCCTGCTTGATGAAGGCGATCATCTCGTTCTTGCGGCTCTCGGGCTGGATGAACTGGGGGTTCTCCTCGTAGAGCTTGAGCAGACGGTCGGCGTACTTGCCGGTCTTGAAGAAGTAGGCTTCCTCGTGGGCATCGTAGACCTCGCGGCCGCACTCGGGGCATTTGCCGTCCACCAGCTGGCTGTCGGTCCAGAAGCTCTCGCAGGGCTTGCAGTAGTGGCCGGTGTACTCGCCCTTGTAGATGTCGCCCTGCTCATAGAGCTTGGTGAAGATCTTCTGGCAGGACTCCATGTGGTAGTCGTCGGTGGTGCGGATGAAGCGGTCGTAGCTGATGTCCATCAGCTTCCACAGGTCTTTGACGGTGGCGACGATCTTATCCACGTACTCCTTGGGGGTCACGCCTGCGTCGGCGGCCTTGTCCTGGATCTTCTGGCCGTGCTCGTCGGTGCCGGTCAGGAACATGACGTCGTAGCCCTGCATCCGCTTGAAGCGTGCCAGTGCGTCGCAGGCCACGGTGGTGTAGCTGTGGCCGATGTGCAGCTTGTCGCTGGGATAATAAATCGGTGTGGTGATGTAGAATGTCTTGTGCTCGCTCATGAAAACGATTCTTCCTTTCTTTTGGCGCTAACAGCGAAAAACGCCCCCGCCCTGCCGGCTGTGCCGGACAAGGACGAGAGCGTATAACTTCCGTGGTACCACCTTGTTTCGCCGCACCCTTGCAGACGCGGCCTTGCGCCGGAACTTCCGGCGAGCGCAGTAACGGGCGCACCCGTCGCAGGCTGACATAACGCTTCGCCCGCGCAGCTCAGAGACCATGTTCCGCTCCGCGCGGCCTGCCCGGTTCCATCCTTCGGGCTTTCTGTCAGGCGCAGACGAGGCGTACTCTTCTCTTCACAGCCAATTTACATTATTACATCTAATATACGCAAAATCGGTGGGTTTGTCAACCTGTACTTGCAAAATATCCATGCAGACGATAAAATAACAAGGAAGAGTGCAGGAGGACGAAAAAATGAATGTACAAGCGTTTATTGATAATATTAGTTTTCCGATGACATTGGTAGAATTAGAAGACTTTATAGATGAGTTTAATGTGGAACAAATTTTGACGGTTGATGAGACAGAATGGACAGCACCCAAATGGGCAGTCGAGGGAGATATTGTTTTCTTTTTTCATGCGAAGACAGCGATTCAACGAATTACAAAGTTGGAAACAGAAATGAAAAAAGAAAAGGAATGGATGAAAGAATCCGATTGGTTTGAAATGTTTGGAGATGCGCTGGGAAACTATGAACAGGTAAGTTTGGACGATGACATTCGTTGGCAAGCTTTGCAGCGCGCAAGAGAACTTTATAAAAAATATGGTGGAAGGATTTTTGCGATAGGAAGAATTTCGGGAAGACCATACTATGATAATCAAGAATACTATGATATGTACCATTGGAGCAGTAGAGTTTATGCACCGATTGACAGAATCTATGTTTTACAACAACCAATCGATATTTCAGAATTTTCAGATTTTCTTCCTATTTCAACTCGAGGTGCTATTACTCCGGTGGTGGGCAGTGACTTTGACCGATTGAAGAGAATTATTGCATCTAAAAACAACACCCCTCAATATTTGAAGGAAAGCAGAGCGATTCCGCTGCCCTTGAAAAAAATCAATGCTAAAAATTGGCTGGAGGTCACACAGCATTATAGAAGGCTGTTTACGCTGGAAATTCAATTCCGCCGCTTTTATGTGGACTATTTTTTGAAGGTGCTTGGCGAGCAAAAGAAATTCTATGCTGAATGTGAATGTTACCGACAGGGACAAAGAACGGGCATTGCGGATAACGCAATGAAAATTGGAGGAAGATGGTGCTTTGTAGAAGTAAAGCTAAATATACATACGGAACCGCACCTTCATAACCAGCTGAAAAAATATTGTCAAGTGGAAAAAACTGCGCTGGACAAAGAAAGATCAGCTGAGAAAGAGAAGTTGTGGCAAAATAGTGTATTGGTAATTGATACGACCGATTTTTATTTCTATGATGCACTGACAGACAATTTGATTTTTTTGAAAAATCTGGATGAGGTCTACACAGAAGAAGATATTAAAACTCTTCGGGAAAAGATTATTCCGTTGCTTCAATAAGCAAAAAGAGACGCTCTGCATTGTAGAACGTCCCTTTTGGTTATAATGATAAAATATTAGACTTCGTAATCCAGGCAGACGCGGCTCTTATAGTAGGGCCGCACCTTGCTGTCGGCGACGGCCACATGAGCCGGGTGCTTGGAGTAGCCCTTGAGTGCCTCGGCAGACTCAAAGGTGGTGTCCAGCATCAGATCGGCGTTGGAAGAGGGCAGGCCGTTGATGTTGACGTGGACCTCCACGAGGCCCGGGATCTGACCGGCCAGACCCTCGAGGCCCGCTTTGATGCCGGCTTTGATGTCTGCCTTTTCGGCGGCGGAATATTCGTCCTTGAGCTGCCAGAGAATGATGTGCTTTACCATGATAAATTCCTCCTGTTGTTGACCGAAATACTTGCTGCCCTTATTGTAACATCTGCACAAAAACTGTGCAAGAGCTTTTATTTGCCTACGCAGCGGCGGGATGATATAATAAAAGGTAAGAACGGACAGGCTTCGTCTTCGTACAACCTGCTCCGAAAGGTAAGAGATTTTTGATGAACTGCGGGCCGCGCCGACCAGCGCCCCGCAAGACTGTGAGGAACATCGGATGAAAAAACATTTAGCTCATCTTGCTGCCGCCCTGGCAGTGACGCTGCTCTTCGGCGCTGCGGTCGGCCCTCTGAGTGCGGCTGCGGCGGCACCCACGGCGGCGATACTGAACGAAGAAAATACTGCGGCGGAAGAGAGCCGCCTGTGCCAGAGCGGGCTGGATCTGGAAATCGAGTACAACGACCTGCACCCGGTGTACCAGCTCTACCTCTCCAGCGCCGCCCCCGACGACTGGGTGTACCAGTGGTACAGCACCAACCCCGCCGTGGCGACGGTGGACCGCAACGGCCTCGTAACGGCCCAGCAGCCCGGCAAGACCACCATCGTGGCCAACACCTACACCACCACCCTGCGGTGTGACGTAACGGTGGTGTCCAACGTGGGCCGGGTGACCCTGAACAAGGAGCGGCTGTATCTGGAGGGCATCGGAGGCACAGCGGCTCTGAAAGCCACCGTAGCGGCAGAAAACGGCAGCGCCGTACCCATCACCTGGACCAGCAGCAACCCTGCCGCCGCCACGGTAGACCCCTTTGGGCTGGTAACGGCGGTGGGGGACGGAGAGGCCCTGATTACCGCCACCACCCCGGACGGCCACAGCGCCTGCTGCAATGTCTACTGCGGCACACAGGTGGCGATCCAGGAACAGATCGAGGCCGATGAGGCAAAGATCGCCCTCGGCGTCTTTGGAGGCTTTGCAGTGCTGGTCACCGTTCTGGCGCTGGCAGTCTCCGGCAGCTAAAAAACAGAGCAGAAGAAAAGCAGGCACGCACCCGGAAAAACCGGAAATGCGTGCCTGCTTTGTTATGCTCTTACAGCTGCGCTACTGTGGTAAAACATCTTGCGATGTTCCAAATATTTGATGTAATATCGTCTTAAATTGGAACTCCGCAAGGTTTGCGGTGTTCGGGTCATTTGCGGTGTTCCAACTCCGCACGAAAGTCGAACTCCGCAAAGCGTGCGATGTTCGATTCTGAACGTAATATCGAGCAAAAAGTGGAACTCCGCAAGATGACCTGCGGGTCTCAGAGGATCACACCCCCGAAGCGCCGTAGTTTGCCAGCACACGGGCGGAGGGGTCGTTGACGTTGCAGCCCGGCCATGCCTTGTTGGGCATCCAGAAGTCCACGATGGTGCGGCTCTGGTCGTGGTAGTATTTCTCGAAAATTTCGCGGTAGAACAGGCTCTCTTTGGTAAACGGCATACAATGGGCGGAGTAGTTTGCCCGGCGGAGCTGGAATTCCTCGTCGGTGTAAAGGCTCTCGGCGTACTCCTTGATGTCGTCCACCATGCTGTGGCCCACAGCGTCGGAGAAGGCGGCCTTTTCGCGCCACAGGATCTCCGGCGGCAGCCAGTCGCCCTCGAACGCCTTGCGCAGCAGGTATTTGCCCTTGCCGTAGCTGTTCAGCTTCTTTTCGGGGTCGATGGCCATGACGTACCGCACAAAGTCCAGATCACCGAACGGCACACGGGCCTCGATGCTGTTGGCGGAGATGCAGCGGTCAGCGCGCAGGACGTCATACATATACAGCTCGCGGATGCGCTTCTGGCTTTCCTGCTGGAATGCATCTGCGGTGGGGGCGTAGTCGGTGTACTTGTAGCCAAACAGCTCGTCGGAGATCTCACCGGTCAGCAGCACGCGGACATCGGTCTGCTCGTGGATGGCCTTGCACAGCAGGTACATCCCCATGCTGGCGCGGATGGTGGTAATATCCCAGGTGCCCAGCAGACGGATGACCTCTTCGAGGCTGCTGATGACCATATCCCGGTCAATGATGATCTCGTGATGCTCGCTGCCCAGATACTCGGCGGTCTGACGGGCATATTTCAGGTCGATGGCGTCGGTGTCCATGCCGATGGCAAAGGTGCGGATGGGCTTGCCCAGCTTCTTGGCGGCGATGGAGCAGACCAGCGAGGAGTCGAGGCCGCCCGACAGCAGGAAGCCCACGGGTGCGTCGGCGTCCAGACGCTTCTCCACGCCTGCAATGAGCTTTTCGCGGATGTTGGTCAGGATGGTGTCCATGTCGTCCTGCATGGGGGCGGGAACGTCGGCGATGTCCTCGTAGCGGACAAAGCGTCCGTCGCAGTAGTAGCTGCCGATGGGGAAGGGACGGATGTCATCGCACCAGCCAATGAGGTTCTGCATCTCAGAGGCAAATGCGATCTTGTGGCTGGACTTGGAGTAGCCGTAGAACAGCGGACGGATGCCGATGGGGTCGCGGGCAGCGATGAGGCGGTCTTTGCGGGAATCGTACAGGATGAGCGCAAATTCGGCGTCCATGTGGCGGAACATATCGAGGCCGTACTCATAGTAGAGCGGCAGCAAAATCTCGCAGTCGCAGTCGGAGGTGAACTTGTAGCCCCGGCGCTTCAAGATCTCCTTCTCGAAGCGGAAGCCGTAGAGTTCGCCGTTGCAGACCACGCAGTCGGCCCCGCGGTAGAAGGGCTGCATCCCCTCCGGCGTCAGGCCCATGATGGCGAGGCGTCCGAAGCCCATCAGGCCAAAAGGCCCTTCCACCACACGCTGGTCGTCCGGCCCGCGCGAGACGGTGCGCATCAGGTATTCTTTGAACTTGTCGGCACTCATATCATGCCCGGTATAGCCTATCACACAGCACATATTTCTTACCCCTCTTGTGTTGGACCGCTCCGGTGTATCCGCGAGGCTTTCCCTTCCTCGCTTTTTGGGGAGCGGCAAATAAAAAATACGGCAGCAAACGTCCTTTTTGCTAGGACGAATGCTGCCGTATCCGTGGTGCCACCTAAATTACCGGCACAGCGTGCCAGTCACTTTGTGCGCTCTCCCCGTTGAAAGCACTGCCGCGATAACGAGCGGCGCACGTCTGCCCCTACTGCCCGCAATGCCACAGCATCCGGGGGTTCAGAGGGAAGCTCACGGGGGTTCGTTCAGGCCCGGCCATCTGCGCGGCTCACACCTGCCCGCACTCTCTGGAAGAGGGCGCTCAGGGCCTTACTTTTCCCGTTCATCGCTTTTTATGCAGAAATTGTATCACTGCTTTTTGTCCGTGTCAACATCTGCGCAGCAATTTTTACAGGTTTGTGCAGCCTGCCCGTCTTCGGCCTCATTTGCAGCGCAGCTGCGGCACAGACCGTACAAAACGCTGCCCTCGCACTGCAGCGTGAAGCCGTGCTCTGCCATCAGGTGGGCGCGCACCTCGTCCATGAAGTGGCAGTCCAGATGATAGATGCGCCCGCACCGCACACACTTGAGGTGCAGGTGCTCCCGGCAGTGACGGCCCTCGTCCACATACTGGAACACGGCCTTTTCGCCCTTGTCGGCGACGTATTTCATTACCCGCTGCTCTCCGGCCAGCTTGTCCAGATAGCGGTAGACGGTGGTGGGGTTGGGGCTGGCGCCCTCGGCCTCGAGGTGCTCGAGGATATTGGACGCGCTGACCGCGTGCTGGCGGTTGCGGATGAGATAATCCAGGATGAGCTGGCGGGTCTTGGTGTTGTAGCCGTCGCTTCGTGCCATGATGCTGATACCTTCTTTCTGTCTGTAGTGTACCACATTTTATCCTTCGATGCAAAACAACAGCTAAATGCTGGCAACAAGCACAAAAACCGTTGTGGAATATGTGCAAAAATAAGTTAGGATATTTGGCCAAAACGGAAATCAAGCCAAACTTCAGCAGAAACTCTTGTAAAAAATATCCTATTGTGTGATAATAAAATCGAGATGATAGTTGGATGGTTTCAGGGATACAAGCAGAAAACGAAACATCCGACCGGAGAGAGACTGGAGAAGAGGAAGAAGAAGATGAAAGAGACGGAAGCACAGGCAAAGCTGAGCCTGAAATTACAGGCGTATCAGTACCTGAAAACCAAGATCCTGAACTGTGAGTACCGCCCCAACGAGTTCCTGAACGAGCAGAAGCTCTGCGCCGAGATGGGCAGCATCAGCCGCACCCCCATGCGGGATGCGCTGGGCCGTCTGGAACAGGAAGGGCTCATCACCATCCTGCCCAAGAAGGGCCTGATGGTGTCGGGCATCACTGAGGAGGACGTACACAGTATGTTCGAGATGCGCCTGCTGGTGGAGCCTTATGCGCTGCGCACCTACGGTGCAGACATTCCCCGGGAGGAGCTGGAACACTTTGTGCAGATGATGCACGAGCCGGACGTCATCGACGACTTCTGCAAGTCGGACGACGACTTCCACGAGCTGCTGATGAGCACTCTGCCCAACAAGTATCTCCGCTCGGCCTACGACCGCATCACCGGCCTGAACACCCGGTTCCGCATCATGACCGGCAAGGTGAGCATGATCAACCGGGAGCAGACCTGCGAAGAGCATCTGGAAATTCTCGAGCCTGCCCTGAAGGGCGACTGGAACACCGCCGCCGATGCCCTGCAGAAACATCTGGAGATCGCCCGCGACAAAGCCGAGGGCGTCATCAAGGTCATCCGGCTGTGGTGAGAAGATAACAACAAAAGACCTCTCTGTATCGAATGGTGCGGGGAGGTCTTTTTTCACGCAGAAAGGAAAAATGGTTGAAAACGATCCCCCGGAACCGATATAATGGGGACAGTTCAAATGTGAGGTCTGACAAAATGCAAAACAACACACTTTCCCGCCCGGGCTTTTCCCTCAGCGGCACTGCCCTGAAAAGGCTGGCCTGCCTGTCGATGCTGGTGGACCATCTGGGAGCCTCCCTGCTGGAGAACGGCCTGTTCCGCTGCAGCGCCATCGACCCCCGGCTGGTGGGGCTGGACCAGCTTTTGCGGCTGGTGGGGCGGCTGGCCTTTCCCATCTACTGTTTCCTGCTGGTGGAGGGCTTCCTCCACACCCACGATCTCAAAAAATACGCCCTGCGGATGCTGGGCTTCGCACTCATCAGCGAGGGGCCCTTCGACTGGGCCTTCTTCTCCGGCGTCTACTGGGGACATCAGAATGTCTATTTCACCCTCCTGCTGGGGCTGCTGGCCATGAAGGCTCTGGATACATCCCAGACGCCGGAGGGGATGCCGACGCTGAAAGGCATCCTCGGGGCGGCAGCCTGCTTCCTGGCGGCGGCGCTGCTCCATTGTGACTACGACGTGCTGGGGCTGGCCCTCATCCTCGCCCTCTACATGACCCGGAAGGACAAAAGAGCGCAGTGCATCGCGGGCGCGGTGTTCTCCCTCTTCGAGCCGGTGGCACCGCTGGCGTTCGGGCTGGTCTGGTTCTACAGCGGCGAGCGGGGCGGCAGCTCCAAACTCGAGCAGTGGGCGTTCTACTGGTTCTACCCCGCCCACATTTTCGTCCTCGGTGTTTTAGCAAACCTTGTGCTTTTCCGATAAACAAGAAGCCGTTTTCATAAGCATTGCACACCGCTTGAACGGTCTTTTTGCTCACATACTGCGTTGCTTTCCCTTGCGATCCGTCAGGATCGCTGCGGAAAATCGCCTTGTCTGTGGGCAAAAATCCTCGTCATTCGGCGCACCCTGCTTACGAAAACAGCTTCTAACCGAAAATTATAAAAATATGACACAAAATTGCAACATGACATGAGGAAAACTGGCAAAAAGTGTGATATAATAAACGATAGGATAGCAAAAATGCATCAGGAGGTTCTACCAATGAAGATCATTCGTGCAAAAGACTACAAGGATATGTCCCGCAAGGCGGCAAACATCATCTCCGCGCAGGTCATCATGAAACCGAACTGTGTGCTGGGTCTGGCGACCGGCGGCACCCCTGTGGGCGCATACGCCCAGCTGGTGGAGTGGTATAACAAGGGCGACCTCGACTTCTCCGAAGTGACCACCGTCAACCTCGACGAGTACCGCGGCCTGCCCAAAGAGCACCCCGAAAGCTATTGGAGCTTCATGCACAAGAACCTGTTCGACCATGTGAACATCCGCCCCGAGGCCATCCATCTGCCCGACGGCACCAACCCCGACGCGGCCGACGCCTGCGCCAAGTACAACGACATCATCCACAGTGTGGGCGGCATCGACCTGCAGCTGCTGGGCCTCGGCCCCAACGGCCACATTGGCTTCAACGAGCCGGGTGAGGCATTCGAGCTGGAGACCCACTGTGTGGACCTGACCCCTGCCACCATCGAGGCCAACAAGCGCTTCTTCGACGGCAACGAGGACCTTGTGCCGAAGCAGGCCTACACCATGGGCATCAAGACCATCATGCAGGCTCGCAAGGTGCTGGTGGTGGCCAACGGTCTGGCAAAGGCCAAGGCCGTCAAGGCTGTCGTTTCCGGCCCTGTCACCCCCGAATGCCCGGGCTCCATCCTGCAGATGCACCCCGACTGCATCCTCGTGGCCGATGAAGAGGCCCTGAGCCTGCTGTAAGGCCCGGAGGAACGCATGGACGAAAACGAAAAGAAAGAGCCGGAGACGGCACAGGAACCGCCCAAACCCGAGGACTACAGCCGTTACATGGGGACCCTGAACCGCATCTACCGCCGGAACAATAACCCGCAGCGCAAAAAGCTGGGCGACGGCATCACTTCGCTGAAAAAGGGGCAGCAGCCTGCCGCCTCTGCGCCGGAGCCGGGCAAAAAAGACCGCAGCTTCCTTGCTGTGGCGGGCGGTGCCATCGTCCTGATGGCGATCCTGTATTTTATCAAGCTCTTATAAATAAAAAGGACCGCTGTGCAGCTGCACGGCGGTCCTTTTGCATTGCTATAAGACTCAGACGTTCTCAGTCAGGAACTTCTCGACAGCCTCAATGGCAGCTGCCTCGTCCTCGCCCTCGGCGGTGACGGTGATGGTCTCGCCCTGACGGATGCCCATGCCCATCACGGCCATCAGCTTGCGCATATCGCAGGTCTTGCCGTTCTTCTCGATGGTGATGGTGCTGGTATACTGCTTGGCCAGCTTGACCAGCAGGCCGGCGGGGCGTGCGTGGACGCCGAGTTCATCTTTGATGGTATACTGGAACTGTTTCATGGCTCATAGTCTCCTTGTTGGATAAAAGGGGGATTCGGGTCGTTCAAAAAATCAGACAGCGCTCTCGTAGTCCAACATGAACTGCACGATGCCGTCCATGGCCAGCTCGCGCGGGTCGAGCTTCAGCTTGCCCTCGCGGATCTTTGCGTAGCTGATGGGCATATACTGGTGGAGCATATTCATCGGGATGGGGTACTCGCGGAGATTGTCGAACAGCTTGTTCATGGCGGCCACCACCTCGGGCTGGCCGATGTAGTAGCGGGCGCGGTCGGAGTAGCTGTACTTGCGGCACTGTGCCAGATGCTTCTCGTCGCCGTGATAGTGCTTCTCCCAGTTTGCAGGGGAGGCCAGCATGACGGCGTCCAGAGTCTCGATGAAGTTGGCGCGCTTTTCCTCGGGGACAAGCTCCTTCTCCATCATGCTCAGGGAGAACAGGGCCTCACGCAGGCCGTAGGTCAGGGCCGGGCCGACCTTGAGGATGGCGATGCCGTCGGTGACCATGTTGTACAGGTCGGTGGCGGTCTGGTAGTCGGTGGAGTGGCCCTCGAAGCAGATGTCCGGGAACTCCTTCAGGGCTGCGCAGAGGTCCACAGCGGCGGCAGGGTCATAGTCGAACACCTGCTCGTCGCCGAACTCGACGCCGGGCTGGACGACCACAGCGATGACATCCTTCATGCCGTCGCCCACGCCCTCTTCGGTCCAGACGCGCTGGTAGGTGGAAACGGTGTCGCGGAAAGCATCGGGGCTGGTGACAGCCAGCGTGTCCTCAGCCTCGGTAGCACCGCCGGGGATGGGCACTTCGCTGCCGATGACGAAGACGGGACGCATTGCATCGGGCTTCTCGGCCTTCAGCTCTTCGTAGCCCTTCATAGCTGCCTTGTACAGCTGCGCGCCGCGGCGTGCGATGACCTCGGTCTTGAGCAGGCCGGGAGCGTCGTCAGCCACCTTCATGCTGGTGTCGAGGTGGATCTTGGTAAAGCCTGCGCGGGCATACTGGTAGACCAGCTCGACCGAGTTCTTCATGGCCTCGGCCTCGGGCAGCTTCTGCCAGGTCAGGGGGCCGAGGTGGTCGCCTGCCAGGATCATCATGTTCTCGGGCAGGTCGATGTCCTTGGCCATTTTCAGGACCATCTGGTAGAAGTCGGCGGGCTTCATGCCGGTGTAGCCGCCAAACTGGTTGACCTGGTTGGCGGTGGCTTCGATCAGGACGGGGATGCTGCGCTCCTTGGCGCGGCGCAGCGCGATCTCAATGACCAGCTCGTTGGCGCTGCAATAAGAGGGGATGCCGCAGCGGATGCCCTGGCGGCGCTTGTCCATCATTTCCTGAAGCGGGTGTTTCATGTTTGCTATCTCCTTCGTGTCTGCTTGGGTGTTAAAGTTTGGGCTGGCCCATGCAGTAGGTCTGCAGGACGTCGTAGTTATCCTCCAGCACCACGAGGTCGGCGTCCTTGCCCACCTGGATGGAGCCCTTGCGGTCGTCCAGATGCAGGCACTTGGCCGGGTTGATGGTGCAGGAGTTCAGAGCGTAGTTGAAGGGGACCAGAGCCTCTTCCACGAGGATGCGCAGGCCCTTGTTGATGTTCAGGGTGGAGCCTGCCAGACCGCCGGTGGCCGTCAGATGGGCGCTGCCGTCGGGGTAGATGATGATCTCATTGCCGCCGAACAGGTACTTGCTGCCCACAGGCGTACCCTTGGCCATCAGGGCGTCGGAGACCATGATGGCGTAGTCCGGCCCCTTGCTCATGAAGTAGTTGTTCAGGGCAGCGGGGGTGGAGTGGCAGCCGTCACAGATGATCTCGCCGTACATGGTGCGGATGCGGTAAGCGGCACCCACCAGACCGTTTGCACGGTGGTTGAAGGGCGACATACCGTTATAAACGTGGGTCATGGAGCGCGCGCCGTTGGCGTAGGCCATGACAGCCTGCTCGTAGGTCGCGCCGCTGTGGCCGATGCTGACCACCACGCCGTGGGCCGTCAGATAGCGGGTGAGGGCGAAGTCCTCGTCATGCTCCGTTGCCAGCGTGACATAGCGGATGTGGCCCCGGGCCGCTTTCTGGTAGTGCTCGAACTGCTCGATGGTGGGTTTGACGATGTACTGGTCAGGCTGTGCGCCCTTGTACTTCATGTCGAGATAGGGGCCTTCGAAGTGGATGCCCAGGATCTCTGCGCCGTCGTAGCCGCTCTCCATGACATTGGCCACGTTGGTGACAGCGTTGGTCAGCACCTCCACGCTCTGGGTGATGGTGGTGGCGAGGAAGCTGGTGACGCCCTCCGAGACGATGTGCTCTGCCCAGTAGCGCAGGCCGTCCTCGTTGGCGTCGTTGGTGTCGAACTCGTAGGCGCCGTGGCAGTGGATGTCCATAAAGCCGGGGACGATGCGCTTGTCACCGTAATCGTCGTCCACATCCTTGGTGCCATAGGGCAGGATGGCGGTGATCCTGCCGTCATTCAACTCAATGGCAGCAGGGACGAACTGGTCTGCCAGCCAGACCTTTTTGCTTTGTATTACCATTTTAGATGCCCTCCTTCTGGGATCGATAGCTTGATTTCATTATACCGCACGGCTTCGGAAAAATATTTATAATTTTCAATCGATTTGTTATTCGTTTCGGCAAAAAGACATAAAAATGATGGAGAAAACGGCCTGACAGGCCGATGCGCGGCGGCTGGTTTGTCTTTTTCAACCAAAAAGTTATGGCTTTCAGTTACCCCCTTGTTTTCTGCGGTTTGGTTGTGATATAACAAACAAAAGAGAGCGGAACAGCTCTGCTATGGAATTATCAGAAAAAAGTTTTACCGTGTCCATTAGGAGGTAGATTTAGGATGAGCATTTTTAATCTGACCGATGAGAAGATGAAGGAGACGTCTTCCACCTTTACGGCCCATGAGATCTATCAGCAGCCTGCCACCTGGCGCAAGACCTGCGCACAGCTCGCTGCCTGCAAGGATGAGCTTCAGGCTTTTATCGATCAGGTCGTCAAGCAGGATGATTTCGACATCGTCCTCACCGGTGCCGGCACCAGCGAGTTCGTCGGCAACTCCCTGTTCCAGGCCCTGAACCCCAAGTACAACTTCAAGGTCAAGTCCTACGCTTCTACCGACCTCGTGCCTTCCCCCGAGAACTTCCTCTCCCGCACCAAGCCCACCCTGCTGGTGAACTTTGGCCGTTCGGGCAACTCCCCCGAGTCTCTGGGCAATGTGGAGGCCGCTGAGGTCGTCTGCCAGAACCTGTATCACCTGTTTGTGACCTGCAACCACGAGGGTACCCTGTCCAAGATGGCAAACACCCGTCACAACTGCTTCGCCATCAACCTGACCCCCGAGACCCACGACCAGTCCTTCGCCATGACTTCCAGCTACAGCAATATGTATCTGGCTGCCTATCTGGCCTTCAACCTCGACAAGCTGGACGAGATCACCGCTGAGGTGGAGAAGCTGGCCGTCGCCGGTCAGCACTTCCTGGATGACCAGTTCGGTCTGGCACAGAAGATCGTGGACGAGTTCGATTACAACCGCATCGTCTATCTGGGCAACATCGGCCTGAAGGGCGTCGCTCAGGAGTCCGCTCTGAAGACCCTCGAGCTGACCGCCGGCAAGGTGGCCACCATGTACGACTCTGAGCTGGGCTTCCGCCACGGCCCCAAGTCCATCATCGACGACAACACCCTGACCGTCGCTTACCTGAGCGATGACGAGTACCGCCGCCGCTACGAGCTGGATCTGGTCAAGGAGATGGCACACCAGCGCAAGGGCAACAAGATCGCCGTCGTCTACAACCACGACTGCGAGGGCATCGAGGAGCTGGCCGACTATCCCGTCCAGATCAAGGTCGGCGCCGACATGGAGAACGTCCTGCTGGGTCTGGACTTCATCCTGTTCGCACAGACCATCGCTCTGATGAAGTCCCTGTCTCTGGGCATCACCCCGGATAACCCCTGCCCCACCGGCGAGGTGAACCGCGTGGTCAAGGGCGTCACTCTGTACCCCTACACGCTGAAATAATCAAAACAACGTCATAAATTCAGGAGGGCAACGAGTATGATCGGTTTGGTAGTTACCGGCCACGGCCATTTTGCAGACGGTATCCACACCTCTGCGCAGATGATCGCGGGCGAAAATGATTATGTCCGCTACATCAACTTTGAAGAGGGGATGACTCCCGAGCAGCTGGCCGAGAAGTTCAACGCCGCTTTTGACGAGTTCAAGAGCTGCGACGGCGTCGTGGTGCTGTCCGACCTGCCCGGCGGCTCTCCCTTCAAGACTGCTGTGGAGTGCAAGTATGCACGCCCGGAGCAGAAGATCGAAGTCATCGCAGGCACCAACCTGCCCATGATCGTCACTGCCGTGACCATGCTGGACATGGAGGACGATCCCCGCTCGCTGGCAGACGAGCTCATCGACACCGGCAAGGACTGCATCGCTCGGTTTGAGCTGGAGGCTGCCACTGCCGAGACCGAATCTGAAGAAAGCGACGGGATCTGATTTATGACGATCAACTGGGAAGTTATCATCTGGACCTGCATCACGCTGGCCGTGCTCATGAGTGTCATCGGCCTCATCCTCTATGCCATCTCGGCCAAGAATGTGCGCAGCAAGCGCAAGGAGCTGGGTGAGGTACACACGGAGCTGAAAGTCGGCTCCCGCATCATGTTTGCGGGCGGCGTCTACGGCAAAGTGGTCGGCATCGACGACGAGGACACTCTCCGCGTGGAGGTGGCCCCCAAGGTCGTCATCACCATCTCCCGCTACGCAGTCCAGAGCCTGCTGAAATAAGGCGGCATTCCCCCATATTTGCTACTTTTACCTTTCTTTCATAACGGCAAGGCCCCCGCAGGATGTTCGGCATTCTGCGGGGGCCTTGTCATTTGTGCAGCAAAAAGCGGGAGCGGACATCCCAAAGGACATCCGCTCCCGCTGCGATTTTATGTGGGGCTTAAGCCTTGCCGTTGCTGCCGCAGACCAGGATCTTGCTCTTGACGTATTCCTTGACGTACTCGCGGCCGACGGCGCTGTACTTCTTGGGGTCGAAGACCTCGGGGTCCTTGGCGAGGTATTCCTTCAGGCCCTTGCTGAAGGCAATGCGCAGGTCGGTGGCGTAGTTGACCTTGCACATACCGCGTGCGACGCACTCGCGGACAGCGTCATCCGGCACGCCGGAGGTGCCATGCAGCACCAGAGGCACAGACACGACCTTGCGGATCTCGCTCAGACGCTCCATATCCAGCTTGGGAGTTCCCTTGTAGACGCCGTGGGCAGTGCCGATGGCGACAGCCAGAGAATCGACGCCGGTGCGCTCTGCAAACTCAGCAGCCTCGGAGGGGACGGTGTAGCCGTTGCCATTGCCGCCGTCAAGGTCGTCTTCCTTGCCGCCGACCTTGCCCAGCTCAGCCTCCACCGGGATACCGGCGGCGTGGCAGGCGCGGACGACGGACTTGGTGATCTCGATGTTCTCCTCAAACACATGGTGAGAGCCGTCGATCATGACGGAGGTGTAGCCGGCACGGAATGCCTGCATGGCCAGCTCATAGCTGCTGCCGTGGTCGAGGTGCATCACGACGGGGACGCTGGCCTCAGAAGCGGCTGCGGCCACCATGGCGTGGAACATGGCCGGAGAAGCGTACTTCAAAGTACCCGGGGTGGTCTGGACGATGACGGGAGCGCGCAGCTCCTCAGCGGCGGCGATGATGGCCTGCACCATCTCCATGTTCTCGGCATTGAACGCGCCGATGGCGTAATGGTTCTTCTGAGCGTCGAGCATCAAATCTTTGGTCGTAACTAAGGACATAGTAAAACCTCCAAAAACTTTACCTTCTTCAAAAAGCGTTAAGAGTTTAACGATTCATCTTTATTATAGATAGTCCTGGCTAATTTGGCAAGAGCAAAAAACGCCAAAGAGTTTGTCATTTGCGGTTGAAAGCTCAGAAGCCCAGCTGTGCATCCTCCCGGGCGGCTTCCAGAACGGTGACCACCTGCCGGGTCTTTTTCAGTGCGGCGTAGCAGGCATCATAGTCCTTGAGGGCCAGGATCATGGCGATTTCCGCCACCTCGTAGAACCACGGCGACTCGCTGTACTCGCTGCAAATATCTTCCTGTCCGGGACGGACGAGGCGGAGCTTCTGGCAGTTGCTGCTGCCCGGCTCGATGAGGATGCGGCCCGCGTCGCCGATGAGCTGGACGCTGCCCGGCGCGGCGCAGTCCTTTGCGCCGGTACACTGGCAGATGAAGTCGGGGTATTCCAGCAGGAGGATGCCGCTGGTGTCGATGCCGTTCCGGTAGAGGTTCGGATGGTAGCTCACCAGCATGGGTTCGCCGAACAGCCCCACCACGAAATGTACATTATAAAGGTTCAGGTCCATCAGCGCGCCGCCGCAGCAGGCCGGGTCGAACACCGGCGGCACCTGTCCGGAAAGCAGGGCATCGTACCGGCTGGAATACTGGCAGAAGGTGCAGGAGACGATGCGGAGAGAACCGATGTCGTCGAGGTACTGCTTTGCAAGTGCATAGTTGGGGTGGTGGGCCGTGGTGATGGCCTCGAAGAGGAAGAGGTGCTTCTCTTTCGCCAGTGCGATGAGCTCGTCAGCCTCCGCCACGGTAGGAACGAAGGGCTTCTCGCAGAGGACGTTCTTTCCGGCCAGAAGCGCCGCCTTAGTCTGCGCATAGTGCAGGCTGTTGGGGGTGGCGATATAGACCAGCTCAATGTCCGGGTCGGCCAGCATGGCGTCATAGTCGGTGTAGACCTTCGGGATGCCGAACTGCTGTGCCAGCGCCTCGCCGGTGGCCTGCTGCCGGGAGCAGACCGCCTCACAGCGGAACGCAGGGACCTTTGCAAACTCTGCCGCCATCGTGCGGGCGATGGAGCCGGTGCCGAGGATGCCGATATTCATGGGAGCGCCCCTCCTTATATATAATGGGTATCAGACGCTGCTCTGACAGTTCTGCTTGACGAATTCGCTGGGGGACATGTGGTACTTCATGTTGAAGGACTTGGAGAAATAATGGATGGAGCTGTAACCCAGACGCAGCGAAATTTCGCTGATGGTATAGCGGTTCTCGAGGAGCATCTGACAGCTGCGCTCCAGCTTCTTGTCGTTGATATACTTTTTGGGCGACTGATCCACCGAGTTCTTGAACAGCAGCTGCAGAGCGGACCGGGACAGCGAGAAGTGCTCGCAGATCTCCGGGATGGTGAGGGGGTCGTAGATGTTGTCGTCGATGTAGGAGATGATGCGGTCGAACAGCTCGTCCATGGCGCTCTGGTGGGCCGTGCTGCTGGCGGGGGCCATGGGGGAGGCATAGGTGCCTTGGAGCAGCCGGATGATGGTCTCGGTCAGCAGGCAGAGCATCAGGCTGTTCATATAGGGGATGCCGGTGGTACTCTCCCGGACGAAGGCTTTTAATAAGGTGTTTATCTTCTGGTCGTAGTGGAACACCCGGTTGATGAGGGCGTCATACCAGACCTCCCGCTCCACGGGAGTCAGGTTGCGCATATCGAAGAGGATGGTAATATAGGAGGCCCTGTGCTCTTCGTCGGTGTACTGGGTGTGGAACTGGCCCGGGCCGTAGATCATCAGGTCTTTTTCTTTTAAGTGGTAGAGCGTGCCGTCCACTTCGGTCTCCAGCTCGCCGGTGTCCACGTAGGTCAGCTCAAAGAAATCATGCAGCTCGCCCTTGAAACAGTAGTTCTCAGTGCGGATGCGGTAGTAGTAGCCCAGAATTTTCTGTATCTCGATGCGGGGCAGGACGGCCAGAAATTCGTACTGGGAAGGAAAGTCTGTGATATGCAGCAAGTAGCTGCTCTCGGCGTAAAGGTCGTACTCGAGCTTCTGGGTCGTGGAGACGACGGCAAAGTAGATATTTGGCCTGATGTGGATGAGCCTGTTCATCGCAAACTCCTGCACATCGGCAGCCTCCGCCGTGTGGGAGACCAGCAGAACGCCAATGCCGCTCTTTACCTGTAAATAGGTATCGCAGTTGAAGCAGTAGAACTGGGAGACATAGCGGCGGGTGATGGCAACCATCGTCTGGTGGATGAGCTCCGGGTGCTCGCGGTCGATGGGCTGGTGGTAGACCGAGCCGTAGTCCAGAAAACTGTCGTTGGAAGTTTCGCGTTGCATTCAAATCCCTCCTTATTGAAAAAGTATATCATTTTTTGGGCGTTTTGACTAGTCTTATTTATATTTTTTTGGTAGATTGTAATGAGACTCACCGAATTTAACCGTTTTTTCGAAACAATTTGTTAAAAAATATAAAGACATTTGTTCAAATATAGCCTATAATGTAGTTACTCTGAATTGGAAACTCAGACAAAAAACTCAAGGAGGAATTTGAGAATGCCGAACATTGTTCTTACGCGGATCGACAACCGTCTTGTCCACGGTCAGGTCGCAACGCAGTGGTGTGGCGCCATTGGTGCAAACCTTATTCTGGTGGCCAACGACGAGGTGGCTGGCAACAGCCTGCGTCAGGGTCTGATGAATATGGCCGCTCCTGCCTACGCTGCAATGCGTTACTGGACCATCCAGAAGACGATCGACACCATCCACAAGGCCAGCGCCAAGCAGCTGATCTTCATCGTCTGCGAGAACCCGCAGGATGTCGTGAAGCTGGTGGAGGGTGGCGTTCCCATCAAGAAAGTCAACATCGGTAACATGCACATGGCAGAAGGCAAGCGCCAGGTGGCAGGTTCCGTCGCAGTTGACGACGCCGATGTGGCTGCGTTCAAGCGGCTGCAGGAGCTTGGTGTGGAACTGGAGATCCGCCGCGTTCCTACCGAACACGCTGAAAACATCGAAAAGCTGTTCAAGTAAGCTTTCCGGGTGCTTTCGAAAATACTTGAAAAGGAGTATTTATTATGGGCTTTAGTGCACTTCAGATCATTCTGGTCTTTGTGTGGGTGTTCATCGTCGCCATCGACCAGTTTGATTTCCTGGAATCCCTGTACCAGCCTATCGTTTCCGGTGCTGTCATCGGTGCGATCCTGGGCGACCTTCCCACCGGTCTGATCGTTGGCGGTACTTACCAGCTGATGACCATCGGCAACATGCCTGTCGGCGGCGCTCAGCCGCCAAACGCAGTCATCGGCGGCGTCATGGCTACCGTGTTTGCGATCTCTTCTCATCTGGATACCACCGCTGCTGTCGGTCTGGCAGTTCCCTTTGCTCTGATCGGCCAGTACATGGTCACCTTCCTGTTCACCCTCATGTCCCCCATGATGTCCAAGGCTGACCAGCTGGCAGCAAAGGGCGACACTAAGGGCATTGTCCGTCTGAACTACATGGCAATGGCTCTGCTGGGTCTGCTGTTCGCCATCGTCTGCACCCTCGGTATGCTGGGCGGCTCTGCAATGGGTACTACCCTGAGCAACCTGGCTGCCAAGTACGCATGGATCATGGCTGGTCTGGGCGCTGCCGGTGGTATGATGCGCTTCGTCGGTTTCGCTACCCTGCTGCGCATCATGCTTTCCAACGAGTTCTGGGGCATCTACTTTGCTGGTTTCGCTCTGGCAACCATCATCGGCTACATCCCCGAGCTGTCCGGTTCTGCTCTGCTGCTGATCGCATTCGTTGGTGTTGCGATCGCTCTGTATGACTACCAGACTCGCGTTGCTATCAAGCAGGCTGCTGGTTCTGGTTTTGCTGCGAATGGAGGCGACGACGAAGATGGCATCTAATGCAACTCATTACAACAATCTGACTCCCGCGCAGCCTTTGGATAAGGCTACGCTGAACAAGATGGTGCTTCGTTCCCTGAACCTGCAGGCATCTTTCAACTACGAGCGTATGCAGGCTGCCGGCTGGCTGTACTGCATCCTGCCCGGTCTGGAGAAGATCCACAGCGATAACAAGGAAGACCTGGAGCTCTCCATGGAGCACAACCTGGAGTTCTTCAACACTCACCCGTTCCTGGTCACCTTCGTCATGGGCATCATCCTCTCTCTGGAGCAGCAGAAGGCTGACATCGAAACCATTCGTGCCGTGCGTGTTGCCGCTATGGGTCCTCTGGGCGGTATCGGCGACGCAATCTTCTGGTTCACTCTGGTTCCCATCACCGCAGGTATCACCTCGAACATGGCCATCAACGGTTCGCTGGCTGGCCCCATCCTGTTCCTGCTGATCTTTAACATCGTGCAGTTCGCATGCCGCTTCTTCCTGATGTACTGGTCTTACAACCTGGGCACCAAGGCGATCGACATCCTGACTGCCAACGCTAAGGAGTTCACCCGTGCAGCTTCCATGCTGGGCGTCTTCATCGTCGGTGCTCTGACTTCCAACTACGGCGGCACCACCGTTGCTACCGTCATCGAGAACGGCGACAGCCCCATCGTTATCCAGAGCATTCTGGATGGCGTCCTGCCCAAGCTGATCCCTCTGGCTCTGACCCTCGGCCTGTTCTTCCTGATGAAGAAGAAGAACTGGAAGCCCGTTACCTGCATCGCTCTGCTGCTGGTCATCGGTCTGGTCGGCGCATTCTTCGGCATCTTTGCTTAAGACATAAGCCGGAATCACAATGCACGCGGTACTTCTTGATTTTAATGGGACGATGTTCTTTGATACCCGCTTCCACATGGAGGCGTGGTCAAAGATCTATCATGAACTGCATCCCGAAGATAAAAGCCCTCTTGCATCGACGAAGATTTGCGGTCCCTGCAATGATGTCATTCTGAAGAACATGGCCCCGTGGCTCACCCCTGGGGAGTGCCAGCAGTATTCAGAAAAGAAAGAGGCGCTGTACCGGGAGGCATGCAGGAACGATCCTGCCAGTTTACACCTCGTAGCAGGTGCTGAAGAGCTGCTGCAAGGCTTACAGAAGCGCGGCATCCCGTTCGCGCTGGCGAGTGCTTCCATAAAAGCAAATGTTGATTTCTACTTTGACTCGTTTCCGATCGGTCACTGGCTGAAACAACAGGACGTCGTGTACGACGACGGAAGCTATGCCGACAAAGGCGAGATGCATCTGGAAGCTGCGCGGAGGCTGGGTGTTCCGTTCTCTGAGTGCTTGGTCATCGAGGACAGCGTCACCGCCATCGCTCTGGCAAAACGAAACGGCGCAGGCCGGATCGTGGGCGTCGGAGAGACGGCAGACGGGTCCGAGCTGCTGGCACTGGGAGCAGACCACTACATCCACGACTTTACAGAATTTGATTACGGTTGGCTGGAAAACTGAGTTCACCCAATGAGTTTCCACTTCCACAGTTGATAAGGCGGCTTCGAGAGATCGAAGCCGCCTTTGTCGTGTCCGGATGACTGTGGTTTTGAACTGCACAGGGGTCAAACGTGGAAAACTGCGCAGGGAGGATAAAATAAAACGCGGAGAACTTTCCCGTTAAAAGAAAAGTCCTTCGCGTTTTTGCAGCATGTCCCAGACAGGAGTCGAACCTGCGGCCTTCCCCTTAGGAGATGGACCCAGTGCATATATTCCCTATCAACAGGGATA